>Ga0080064_1000404_pt1 | contig 117772 bp, 86 predicted proteins | sample Subgrocontami54m_FD_69260 | JGI IMG/M metagenome (GOLD analysis project Ga0080064, IMG submission 69260) | Subsurface groundwater microbial communities from S. Glens Falls, New York, USA - GMW46 contaminated, 5.4 m (SPADES assembly) (version 2) ...
GATCGACACGGGGGTGGTGGGCGACCGGACAGACAACACGGTGTACCAGCTCGTGCCGACGACGAACCCGGCCTGCTGGCACACGGTTGACGCGGGTTCCGGGCTATGGCAGAAATGGAACAACAATCAAGGCGACGTCACGGGGAACCCTTTGATATCGCTCGGCGACGTTGCTACGGCTCACACTGGTCTCAATGTCGTACGCGCCTACCTTCGCCTCGGCATGGGCGACTCGTATCACGGCACCGCCGGCTTGGGCACCGTCGGTTGGGTCGACAAAGCCACTCTCGGCGGCGTGACCTACGACTTTGTGGTCTCGAATCCTCCTACCAATAAGGATCAGTGCAAGAACGACGGATGGAAGTCGCGTACAAATGGTGCGGGTCAGCCATTCAAGAATCAGGGTCAGTGCATTGATTACCTTGAAGGTAAGAAGGACAACGACGATAAGGACAAGAAAGACAAGGATGACAAGAAGGATAAGGACGATAAGAAGGACAAAGACGACAAGGATGGTAAGCACGACCATTAATTCGTCGCGATCCTAAAAACGACAAAGGGCTTGCATGATTCATGCAAGCCCTTTGTCATTAGACCGCCACTCTTGAAAACTCGCTTCGGTCAGTGACTCTCTTTCAAATTCGGAAATGCAGTCGAGGTCGGCGCCCTTAACCGATCGACCAACCACGCGCCCACCAGCCACGCCGCGCACACGCCCACCATCACTAACGAAAACCATTTTCCATACAAACCATCGGGTGAGAATTTTTCGGTCGCGGTGTGCAGGGCCTCGCTGTTTGGCAGCAGCCCCGCTTCGGCAAATTCGTGAAATGTGTAGATGGCGACTTGCGCCATGAAGAGCAGAAGAAAAATTCCGGTCACCTGAAAGAATCGCTTCACATTGATCAAGTGGCCGAATTGCGCCCAGGCCCACGCCAAACTGGCTGCCGCCGCCAATCCCAGAAGCGCTCCCCAGATCAAACGTGGACTGCGCACCTGTAAGAGGAGCAACGCTGTCTCCATGCCCTCACGGCTGATCGTTAACACGGTGAACAGAAAAACGCCGGCGAACGCCGTCCAGCCGGAACGGTGGCCCGAGACTTCGCCAAGCTTTTCTTCCATCTTCTCTTTCAGCCTTGGTCCCGTGCGCCACATGTAAGCGACCAGCGAAAGGACCAGCACAATCGCAACGACACCGAGCACGGCTTCGCGCAAAGACTCGTTCGCCAGAAACCAGGTGAGGGAAGGGCCAAGCCTCGGACCAAGGTAGTGCTCGATAGCATCCTGACTTCCGGTCTGCATTTTGAAAAGCAGGTAACCGAGCCCGCCGCTGGTGGCCAGCGCGACGCCGATCGCCCAATAGACCGCCGGCGCCAGGTGCCGCTGTCGTGACTTGCGCAGATAAGAAAGAATCACGGCGACGAGCAAGAAGGACTCGAAGCCCTCGCGCAGGATGATGATGAATGACTGAAGCACCTGAAAGACTTCCTCGTACCCTCAAAACAATCGCGGCTTCGCGGCCATCGCCTCCGGCTACTCTTCAGCCGGCGCAACCGCGATCTGTCGCCATTTGATTATGCTCAATTTGAAAATGATTGTCAATTTCGATGTGGAGAGCGGAAACCCGACCGTGAGGGAGGGTGCTCTCTTAGTGGCAACGTGGCGCCGACCGGTGCACCCTCCCTGACGGTCGGGTTTCTGACTCCGTCTACTGAGGTTTTGTGGGAACGAGCACCAGGTCGGCGCGCACGGGACCCAGTTCGGTTACGGCTGTGAAGCGCAGTGGCAAGTGCCGTTTATCGTCGCCGACCCACATGCGCATCTGCATCTTGTCGGTTAGCGGGTCATCAGTTGTCAGCGACAACTGAATCGCTGGGATCTTCTGGCCGCTGACCTCGATTGTTTCGCGCTGCAGCGAAGTGATGACCAACGTGCGTGGCCGGGCGGTTGCCATTATCGAGATGGCGTTGTGTTTTCGCGACAGATCAAAAGTTCGAATTGCGTAGACCAACGAAACCAGGTCATGGGTGCCGACCGGAATGTCTATCCGTTCGCGATTGTCCGATACGGCCGCGCCACGATTCTGATCGATGTTGTAGCTTCGATTTGTGCGATGCCGGCCCTCAGACATAGTAAGCTCGGTGCGGAAGGGGAGCAGCGAGGTGACATCGACGTACGAGTTGACCTGGTCGCTAACCGGGAAGAGCCTGGCACCGGCGCCGGTTGTCTGAGCGGCGGCTGAGAAGAACAGACCGTTTAGATTAAAGTACCGGCCGCGCGCGCGCACCGTAAACGAGATTGTACCGACGGGTTGCGTACCGTTGGCAAGATAGACTTGATAGTTAAGTTGCTCGCCAACCTTGAACGGAAGATCCGGCGGAAGCGGATAGCCAGCGTCAGAGGTCGATGATGATGAGGATTGACTCGTTCCGGCCGCGCTTTGCGGCGGAACGATAAGACGCTGACCAGGTGTGGTCGTCGCCGGTGTGGCCGAGGCCCTTGCCTGGCTGGGCTTTGCGGGGACGATGAGTTCTGATGCCACCAACTCGGCGCGAATTTCTCCGGATCGACCTTTCGATGTCACGAGCACCGGAACATGGCGCTCGTCGTCGCTGAAATAAATCCTGATGTCGGTATCGTGCAGCCCGCGAACGTTCACCCGAGTCACGACGGTGCTGAAACTTCCCACGCCGGTCTTGACAGTTTCATGGCCTGAGACTCTTACATCGGCGTGATATTCAGCGCCCTCATGCTGGACCGTTATCAGATACGAAGCACCGTCGGTCAGCGGCAGCGCGCGAACGCGAAACAGCGCGGAAAGCACGTCGTACGTTCCCGAGAAAACGCCAGAGCCGACTTGGCCCGGTAGCGCTGCGATGCCCGCGGGTTGGTTGTAGTCGCTGGCACTATTCGAAGTGTGATCGGCAGCTCGCACTACCATCTCTGCGCGAAAAGGCAAGCCCGTCGCCGGATCGACGTACATCGTGTAGTCGTTGTTGAGGGCAAACAGCGCGACGTTGACGACGCCGTTGGTTTCGGCGTGCGCCCGCAGTTGAATCCCATCGCGTTTGAAAAACGTTCCGCGGCCGGCGACGAACAGTTCAACGTGAGCCGCGCTGACAAACTGCGAGAAAGAAACGTTGTAAGTCAGTCGCTCGCCTTCGCGATAAGCGGCGGGATTGAAAGGGGACTGAGTCGCCTCACTCTTTTGTTGGGCGCTGAGCGTGCAGGTTAGGGAAACCAGCAGGGCCGTGAATTTCGCGATTGTGAGTAAGAGCTTCAGCTTACCGTGCACCTTTGAATGATAATGGCAAGTCGCCGCGCGGCGCAACGACTCAATTCAAATGAACGCGCTAGTTGTTGGTTTGTTCCGCAGATCAAAGAGCGCTGGCCTGATTCGCTCGTAACGCGACTTCAATTTCGGCGACGATCGAGTTAGCGGCAGCGACCGGGTCGGCAGCCTCGATTACTGGCCTTCCGACCACTAGGTAATCTGATCCCGCGCGGATTGCTTCCGCGGGAGTCGTCACACGCTTTTGATCGTGGGCCGCCGCGCCTGAGGGTCTGACACCGGGCGTGACAACGAGGAAATCTTTTTTCTCAATGGCTGCTCGCACCGCGACTACTTCAAGCGGCGAGGCCACGACTCCGTCCAGACCGCTAGCGGCGGCCAATTGCGCGAGTGCAGGCACCTGTTGATCCGGGCTGCTTGCGACACCGACTTCGGACAACACCTTTTGATTGACGCTGGTCAGCACCGTCACGCCAATAATCATGGGACGATCGAGATGTTCACGCTCGGAAAGTTCGGTGACTTCATCAACCGTGCGCCGCATCATTTCTGCTCCGCCAAAGGTGTGTACGTTAAAGATCGATACGCCGAGTCGCGCGGCCTCGACACCTGCGGCCGCGACCGTGTTGGGAATGTCGTGATACTTGAGATCGAGAAAAACGCGTCCGCCTCTGGCGACGATTTGTCGCACAATGTCAGGCCCAGCCGTCGTGAATAACTGCATCCCGATCTTGAACATTCCGACCGAGTCGCGCAACGCGCCGAATAAATCGAGAGCGCGGTCCGCCGAGTCGACGTCGAGCGCGACGATCAGTTTGTTCTTTGCAGTCATCATAGTTATTCGCATCGTTTAGTCCACGCGACAAGCGATGGCTTCGTCAAGCGAACTCATTCCCTCGCGTTTCAATATTCCTGCCAGTCCTTCATTGATGCGCCGCGCCACGTTTGGTCCTTCGTAGATGAAGCCAGTATAAAGCTGAATCAGACTTGCACCCGCGCATATCTTCTCCCAGGCGTCTTCAGCCGTGAACACACCGCCCACACCGATGACTGGCAACGCGCCGCGCGTCAGTCGATAAATCAGCGCGATGACTCCGTTCGATCGCTCACGCAGAGGCGCGCCGCTCAATCCACCCTCGCCGCAAGCATCAACATGTTCGCGCCGCGTCTGCAATCCCGCCCGAGCGACCGTCGTATTCGTCGCGATGATACCAGCGATGCTGTTCGCCAGGGCGACATTTACGATCGATTCAATCTCGGCTTCAGCCAGGTCCGGCGCGATCTTTAGCAGTAGCGGTTTTGGCTTGGAAAGCCTGTATTTCATGGCTAATTCTCGATTGCGCGTCTGCAATCCTTGTAGCAGATTCGTCAACAGTTCCGGTTGTTGCAACTCACGCAAATTCGGCGTGTTCGGCGAACTGACATTGATCGCCACGTAATCGGCCACGTCATAAACGGCTTCGAGAGTTTCAAGATAATCAGGAATCGCATCCTCGATCGCGACGCGGCGCGACTTGCCGATATTCACACCCAGAATGCAGTCCGGTCGTGCCCTAAAAATGTTCTGCGTCAACTCTGCTGCGCCGCAGTTATTGAAACCGGCACGATTGATGAGCGCGCGATCGTGTGGCAAGCGGAATAATCTGGGACGCGGATTTCCCGGCTGCGGCTCACTCGTGACCGATCCTACTTCGATAAAACCGAAGCCCAGTGCGGCGAGTGCCTGCGCGGCCGTTCCGTTCTTGTCAAAACCCGCTGCCAGCCCCACGGGATTCGCGAACGTCAAGCCGAAACGTTCGAGCTTTCCGAAGGACGAAATCGTGGTGCGCCGGGCAACTGCGTTCCTGATCGCGCGCGGGCCCAGAAAAAAGGAAAGTGAATGTAACGCCAGTTCGTGGACCGTCTCTGGCGGCAGACGAAAGAGGAGCGGACGCAATGCTGAGCGATAGAGTGACAAGTGACAAGTGACGAGCCAGAATCAGAGTTTAGCTTGTCACTCGTTACTTGTCACCCGTCGCTGTTCTTGTTACTATTTTGCGCCGGTGGAATTCACAGAAAAGGCTCGGATCATGGACAGCGCGCGCATCAATCGCGCGCTGGCACGGCTGGCATCTGAGATTGTTGAAGAAAACCACGGCTTGACTGACCTCGTTCTCGTAGGAATTCGCCGCCGCGGCGTCCCCCTCGCCAATCGCATCGCCGACAAAATAGCTGATCTGGAAGGCAACCGGCCGCCGGTTGGTATCCTCGACATAACTTTGTATCGCGACGATTTGTCGACGGTGGGCGCCAAACCCGTCGTCAGCGGAACCGAACTGCCCGGCGATATCGAAGGCTGCAACATCGTGCTTATAGACGATGTGCTTTACACGGGTCGCACGGTGCGCGCCGCGCTCGATCAACTGATCGATTTCGGACGGCCGCGTCGCGTGCAGCTGGCCGTGCTGATCGACCGCGGCAACGAACATCGCGAGCTGCCGATTCAGGCGGACTACATCGGTAAGCTGGTGCCGACAAAGAAGAGCGAGATAATCAAAGTCATGATGGATGATTTTGACGAAGAGGAAGGGGTCGTCATCGTAGAGCGACCGGCAGCGGAAGCGGCAAATTAAAGCGGCCCGAAAGGCCGCTTTTTTTGTGCTTGATGTCCGACAAACTTTAGTTTGTCGTTCCGGCTCAGTGAGCTAAGGTTCCATCGAAAGAGATCGACAAACTGAAGTTTGTCGGACATGAGATGAGCGCTAACTTCAGATTGAAACATCTGCTCGGAACTCGCGAGCTAACCGCCGATCAAATCACGCATTTGCTCGACACCGCCGAGACCTTCCGCGATGTGTCTAAGCGCGAGATTAAGAAAGTCCCGGCGCTGCGCGGGCGCACCGTCATCAACCTTTTCTTCGAGCCCTCGACCCGCACGCGAACTTCCTTCGAGATTGCAGCCAAGCGTTTGTCGGCCGACGCCGTCAACATCAGTGTTTCGACTTCCAGTGTGTCGAAGGGCGAGACGCTTCTGGATACGGCGCGGAACCTCGAAGCGATGGCGCCCGACTGCATAGTCATTCGCCACTCATCAGCCGGAGCGCCGCATCATCTCGCGCGCTCTTGCAGCGCGGCGATCGTGAATGCCGGCGACGGCGCGCACGAGCATCCCACGCAGGCGTTGCTCGACGCGCTCACGATTCGCGAACATAAAGGCCGGATTGCCGGATTGAAAGTAGCGATCATCGGCGACATGCTGCACTCGCGCGTGGCGCGCTCAAACATCTATTTACTGTCCAAGCTCGGCGCTACTGTCAGCGTCGCCGGCCCGGGAACGTTGGTCCCGCCAGAGTTCGCGGACTTGATCGACCAAGGCGTGCGCGTCGAGCGCAAGATCGAAGACGCGCTCGCGGACGCCGACGTTGTAATGATTCTGCGGGTGCAGCGCGAACGCCAGACTGACGCTTTCGTTCCGTCGATGCGCGAGTACGCGGTGCATTACGGGCTGCATTTGCGACACCTGAGTCTGGCAGCGCCCGAAGCAATCGTGATGCACCCCGGCCCAATGAATCGCGGGATCGAAGTCTCTTCCGAGATCGCCGACGGCGGACGCTCGCTGATTCTCGATCAAGTCACTAACGGCGTTGCCGTGCGCATGGCGGTGCTCTATTTGTTGGCATCGTCGGATGCTGGAAAGCCTGCCGCGCCGTCAGAGTCTGTCGACGACGTCTCGAACGCATCGCGGGCCGGTGGTGGAGTGCGCGGCCGAACTCGGCGTCAGAAACGAGGAACTCTCAACTAGACCTATGCGTCTCTTAATCGCGAACGGCTATGTCATCGATCCCGCGCAGGGAATTAATACGGGCAAGAGTGTCTTCATCGAAGACGGCCGCGTCGTAGGACTCTTGAGCCACAGTGACGACACGCCGGAAGGCAGCGAAGTCATTGATGCGACCGGGCTGATCGTCGCGCCCGGCTTCATCGACATGCATGTGCATCTGCGCGAGCCCGGCCACGAATTCAAGGAAACGATTGCCAGCGGAGCGGCGGCCGCAGTTGCCGGCGGGTTTGCGACGGTCTGCGCGATGCCGAATACCGATCCGATTAACGATAGCGCCGCGGTGACTAGGTTCATCATCGAGCAAGCCGAGCGCGCTCGTCTGGCGAATGTTTTTCCGATTGGCGCCGTCACCAAGGATTCAGAAGGGACTGAGCTGGCCGAGATGGGCGAGATGAAAGACGCCGGCATCGTCGCCGTCTCTGACGACGGCCGTCCCGTTCCGTCGCCGGGGATGATGCGACGCGCAATGGAGTACGCGCGCGGTTTTGACTTACCCGTGATCGATCATTGCGAAGACAAGTCGCTGGCGCGCGGCGGCGTCATGCACGAGGGGCACTGGTCTTTGGTGCTCGGGCTGCGCGGCATGCCGGCGGCTGCCGAAGAAGTGGACGCTTTGCGCGATTGCGCGCTCGCGGAACTGACCGGCGCGCGTGTGCATCTGGCGCACGTCTCGACACGTGGCGCGATCGAGGCCGTGCGACGCGCGAAGGAAAAGGGTTTGCCGGTGAGTTGCGAAGTCGCGCCGCATCACTGGACCCTGACGGATGAGGCCGCGGCTGACTATGACACGAACACAAAAATGAGCCCGCCGCTGCGTAGCCGAGACCATATCGAAGCAATCCTCGCCGGCTTGCGCGACGGTACAATCGATGCGATTGCCACCGACCACGCGCCGCATCATGCGGACGAAAAGGCGCTCGAATACGATCAAGCCCCGTTTGGAATTACCGGGCTGGAAACGGCCGTTGGCTTAGCTTTTGATTTGGTGAATGAAGGCGTGGTCGACATTGAACGATTGGTGGAAGTCCTGGCTACGAACCCCGCGCGGATATTCGGTTTGGAGAACCGAGGAACGGTGCGCGCTGATGCCTGGGCCGATGTGACGATTCTCGATCCTTCGTTTCAGTGGACCTTCGACGCGTCGCGCTCAAAATCCAAGAGCCGGAATACTCCGTTTGATGGACGAGCGATGACTGGCGCCGCGGTTGCGACTATTGTTGGCGGGCGCGTCGTCTTTCTCCGGCCGGGCTTTGAGAGACTGGTGACTTCGGAGCGGAAAGCCCACGGCAAGAGCAGTTCACGCTGAGGGCTCGCGTCCTGGCTCTCAGCCCTCGCTATACGCCTCATTCAAACGACGAAAGTGGTAGCCCATCGCAGCTAGTCGCAGTGTTTCGGCAAACCTGTCGCGATGTTTCGTGAGCGCGCGGCCGAGGAAGCGCCAGAACTCCTTGCGCTCGCGATCAAGCACGCCCAGCTTAACCATGATGCGCATCAAAGACGCGGCGCCATTCATCAGGTTGTAGTGCTGCGGCTCGGAAAACTCCTGCGCGGTCCGCTTCATTGAATCAAGCGCCCTTTGATAGTACTCGCGGGGGCTGTAGATGGTCGCCATGATGGATTGATAGCCCTTAATTAGGAGAGCGGGATCCATTCTCGTCTTGAAGTTGAACGTGCAGACGGTATTGTTTCCTGAAGCTTCGCCCAGCAAACGTCCTTCGCGCTCGAGTCGCTTCCATAGCTGAGTATCGGGCAGCGCATTCAACAATCCGACCATCGCCAAGGGGATCGCGCTCTTGCGGATGAAATCGATTTGCCGCTCAAAAATATCCGCGGGATCGTTGTCAAAGCCGACGATGAAGCCAGCCATCACTTCCATGCCGTAGCTTTGAATCTTCTCTACCGACTCCAGCAGGTTGCCGCGGTTCTGTGGTTTCTGGGCTTCTTTGAGACTCTCTTCGACTGGAGTTTCAATGCCCAGAAAGACGCGACGGAAGCCGGCGCGCCGCATGATGTCGAGCAACGGCTCGTCATCCGCGAGATTCACGCTGGACTCAGTCAGTAACGAGAAAGGATAGCCATTGCGTTCTTGCCATTCGGCCAGCGCTGGCAGCAGTTGTCGGACATTCTTTTTGTTGCCGATGAAATTGTCATCAACGATAAAGACCGTACCGCGCCAGCCGAGTGCCTTGAGCGCGTCGAATTCGGCGATCATCTGCTGATTGCTCTTGGTGCGCGGCGAGCGTCCGTAGATTTCGATGATGTCGCAAAACTCGCAAGAGAATGGGCAGCCGCGTGAGTACTGCACCGACATCGCGCTGTAGCGTTTCATTTCTGCCAAGTGGAAGTGGGCCAGCGGAGTCGCTGAAAGCGGTGGCCGCTCAGCGGCCTGATACGTTCGCTTGGCCTCCCCGCGGGCCAGGTCCTCGACGAACTGCGGCAGCGTCGTTTCCGCTTCGCCCAGAAAGATATGATCGGCCTCGGGCAGGTCTTCAATTGTGGTCGTAACGTACGGGCCGCCGAGCACCACGCGTTTGCCCATCGCCTTGCATCGTTTTACGACTTCCTTCAGCGAATCCTTTTGCACCAGCATCGCGGTGGCGAACACAATGTCTGCCCATTCAATATCGGATGCCTTCAGCTTACGCACATTCAAATCAATCAAGCGCCGCTCCCAGGTTTCGGGCAGCAATGCCGACACGGTCAACAAACCAAGCGGTGGAAAGGCGCATCGCTTGCCCTCGAACGGCAGCGCGTGGCGGAAACTCCAATATGTGTCCGGAAATTCGGGGTTGATCATCAAGACTTTCATCGATACTCCTTTAGACCACAGCTATGATGGCAGCGATCGCTCTTAACTACAAAATACTACCTGCGTTTTTTGGTTGCGGTTTTTCGCCCGAGGCTTAACACATCGCCGGGCTGACACTTGAGCTTCTGGGAGATCTTTTCCAGTGTATCGAAAGTAATTCCCTGGGCCTTGCCCTTCTTCAAACGCCACAGCGTCGTGTGGCTGATGCCGGTCTCTTTGGCCAGCCAATAGAAGGACCGCTCCTGCTGTTTTAATAGCTCATCGAGTCGGATTCTGATCATGCGATACACACTCTCCTGTCAGCAGCGCTATTTATCACAGGTGCCCAATACGTGTCCATAGAATATACTGCATTCTTGACATATATCGCACCTTAATATAACTTGGTTTGCAGATTGAGTCCAGCTAACTCCGTTCTCAGCTCCTCTGGAATCGTCCAGATTATCTGACGCCAACAGCTAATAATTCGAGGGTTGACGTGTTCGGGAATCGCCTTCGCAGTGAGGGCGCCCCAAAGGCGCTGCCGCTGTCCCACGGGGCTCACTCTTTGACAAGATCGCAGCGGCGCAGTGAGTAACATCGGTATCAAAGAGCGGCGAATCGGAAGCGTTACCATTCTGAACACGGATGGTGACATAAGAATCGGTCTTAGATTTGGCGGCAGCAGCGTGTCATTGCCTAGTGCGGTCGATTCGCTGCTGGAACTGGGTCAACACCATATTCTGCTTGATCTCGAGCGCGTCGCATCCATTGACGCGCGGGGGTTGGGCGAGCTGGTATCAACCTATGTTGTGGTTACCAAGAGCGGCGGGCAGTTCAAGCTCTTCAACCTGACACAAATGCTCCGCGAACTGATGATGACTACAAAGCTTCTGACCGTCTTTGACGTCTACGAGAATGAGGCCCAGGCCATCGATAGCTTCAACGGTCAGCCATCCTGAAGGATTAGCGGAATGAGCAGCATATTTGCCATGCAACGCGCCAACGGTGACTGGTTTGCGCTGAAAGAGCGCGAGAAGTTTCGCGTACCCGTCTTTTCCAGCAACCGCGAAGCGATGCAGGCGCGTTCCTTCAACGTCGAGATGCTGGTTTTCAAGCCGGTGCTGCTTGATGAGCGCGCGCTGGGAGACCTGGAGCCAAAGGATGGCGACCGCCCCGCATATTTTTGGCTGGTCGAGAAAGCGTCCGCCAGCATGAAGCGCGGCGTTGCTTTGAGTCACGTGCAACTTGTCTTGCTCACTCGCGAATCTGACGGACCATCTTTGCCGGAAGACTGAGCGCAAATGATAGTTTGTGAATTCTGTTTGAGCTTTACATCCCAGGGCGAGTGCCTGCTGGGCCTCAAGATCCCGAAAGCCATGAGTTGCCGTGAATTCGGTCCCGGGATTGAGAAGTTCTGCGCCGACCCGAAGGATTTCGTGGGTCCGAACCAAATCATTCAGATGGCCACCTTCTTTGGATTTCGGAAAACGGAACTCAAGAAGGTTAGGTCGATGGCTGAACAGGAAGAGGGTTCACGTTGATAGACCGGTCTCATCCCCGTCCAGGCACGAGGCGAGAAACGAATGGCTAAAATTATTTGGTCGTGCCACGACTGCGGCACCGTCCTTCCAATATGGAAGACGAGATGTCCCAACTGTCGCCGAATGACCCTCAGTTGGCTGCACGTGATCGTAGTCGCCGTCGTGGCACTGCCGGCCCTTTTTTTGATCCTGAGATTGCTTTAGAAGCGGGTAAGGAATGTTAATGGTCAACGGTTTGCGAATATATATTAACGACAGGGCGCTAGAGATTGATAGCGTCGATCGGGTCTTTTATAGCCGGCGCGCTGATGGTCCCTACTACAGTTGGCGTTTTGAGAAGCGGTCCGAACAGTGGCGCTGCGCGCGGGTGCATGCGTCCGACTTCTCATCTAAGACTTTGTCGATGTCCAACTGGAAAGCCGTTCCTTCCGCGCTGCAGAGTAAGCTAGTCGAACATTATCAAGAGTGAATTGGCTGATGGTGGAAGGCAGGCGCGGTGGTTAACTCAGCCTGCTGATTGATGCGGCGACTTCAGTTTTGTTTTCCTCCAGGCGTGACATCGCAGGCTTGAGTGTCCGGGTTACCAGCACGGGGCACGGAGCTTGACGTAGCACTCGATCCACATTCGAGCCAAACAGAGCGCGCATCCCGAAACCTGCCCCATGCGCTCCCAGGCAGATCAGATCAATTTCGTGTCTCTCGGCATAGTTGAGTATTTCACGATAGGGCTGCCCCTCGCTGACCGCGTGCTTGATGTTGCACCAAAGATGCGCTTCCGGAGGAACGGCCTTCTGCAGTCGATGCGCTGCCTTGTGATAGGTTCCCTCGCGTCCCAGCGGATACCAGGAGATTTCGGATTCATCCAACGAAAACGGCGGCAGCACATGCAGCAAGTGCAGCTCTGCCTGATATTCTTGGGCGAACGACAACCCATAGTTGAGCGCCAACTCCGAGTGGTCCGAAAAGTCGTAAGCGACCAGGACACGCTTGAGTTCAATCCTCGCGTTAGGGTCCTTAACCCAGTCGCGCTCGTCGGAATGCATCACCAGGACGGGGCAGGGCGCAGTGCGTGAAACGGATTCTGCGGTGGAGCCCAACAGCGCCGCGCGGTGCGGACGTCGGCGCGAGCGCATAACGATCAGGTCAACGGCATAAGTGGCAGCTTCGCGGGCAATCGCAGCGCCAGCGTCGTCACAGCTCGTTACTAAACTTCTCCAATCGAGTCCAGCCAGATCAGTGGAACCTGAGTGCTTCATCAGCGCATCTTTGATCGCGCCGGCGGCTTGATCGTGAGCACCTTGTTTCGCCCGCTCATCACCAATGACGTCGCAATGCAAGAGGATCAGCTCGGCGCTGTAGGCCCGCGAGAGCGCTATGGCATACCGCAAAGCCTCGTCAGAATCTGCTGAAAGATCCGTAGGGCATAGGATGCACTCGATTTTCATGACTCGTCAGTTGGCTGCCACTCCTCCTGAGTTGGTTTCAGCAACGCTTGTGCCGGAGAGTAGCGTGCGCATTTTGGGCTGTTTATGAGTCATAGCTGCGAATTATCCCTTAATCATCTCGGGATATTCCGCAACCACGGCGGGATGAGCAGAGACCTCTTCGCACAATCCAAGGGTGTTAACTCGTCGACGTTTCCGGAATGGGTCTTGCTCGCGCTGGTAATGACCAGCCCGACTCGGCGCAACAGGCAGAGCGTCAGAGCGGGTTGATCAGACCGGCCCGGCAGCCGCGGTTCGTTCAACTGGTTCGCATGCAAAAGCACATCACCATCGGTCGCATCGATTCTTCACTACAGACTAACGCGTTGATTCGCAAGACGCCTGCTCGCTTCAAGCAGTTGAAGCACATGATTGGCAACACGCCGTTGCTGGCCATTCGGTTTTCGTTCCGCGGCAAAGAGCGCGTTGTCTATGCTAAGGCCGAGCACCTCAACATGACCGGCAGCATCAAGGACCGCATGGCCTTTCATATCCTGAAGCAGGCATACCGCGAGGAACGCATTCAGCTTGGAGACACGATCGCCGAAGCCACCAGCGGTAATACGGGTATCTCCTTTGCCGCAATCGGGCGAGCGTTGGGACATCAAGTAGTCATCTTCATCCCCGACTGGATGAGCCAGGAGCGAGTGGCCTTGATCAAGAGTCTGGGTGCGAAAATCGTTCCAGTTAGCCATGAACAGGGTGGTTTTCTGGGCAGCATCCGCATGACGCAGGACTTTGCGGAGCGTGAGCAAAGTGTTTTCCTGCCGGCGCAGTTCGCAAATCTCGCAAACATCGAGGCGCACGAGCAGACCACGGGGCCGGAAATCTGGTGGCAGCTCCAATCGCAATTGATCAAGCCTGATGCCTTTGTTGCCGGCGTCGGCACGGGCGGCACAGTCATGGGTGTGGGAAGATTTCTCAAGCAACACAACCCCGCGATCAAGATCTATCCGCTTGAGCCCGCCGAATCACCGACGCTATCTACTGGCTGCAAAGTTGGCCAGCATCGCATCCAGGGAGTGTCAGACGAGTTCATTCCGTCGATTCTCGATCTCGAAAAACTTGATCCAGTGATCAGCGTGCCAGATGGTGATGCCATTCTAATGGCTCAGAAACTCGCCGCCGGTCTGGGCCTTGCGGTTGGCATTTCATCGGGCGCCAACTTCATCGGCGCGTTGATGGCTCAGGACCAGCTTGGTGACTCGGCGGTTGTTACGACCGTCTTTCCCGATGACAACAAGAAATATCTCAGCACGGACTTGCTCCGCGAAGAGCCTGTGCGGGATGGCTACCTTGCGCCTGAAGTCGAGTTGCTGAGTTACGAGGCCTTCCGTCGAGTTTGCTACACCTGCTTTGACGGAGAAGATTAGGCCGTCTCAAAGCGCAGCAGGTTCGTCTCACCCTGCGCGTTGATAATCTCAAGTGCCTCGTCCCGTCCGTCTGAGCCACGCTTTGGCGTGATTGTCTGCACGTTTACGATTAAGTGACTCAGGTGCCCTGGCTCAGTGTCTCCTGGTTTTCCGAGCATGATTTGGACCGAAGGCGCTGCGCTGTCTTGGTTGAGAGCGATGCCCGCAAAGGGCAGCCCACGCTCTTCTTCCTGCGCGCCGAGGGCACCGAAGATTTCCAGCCTCGTCAGTCGCGACTGGTTGCGTTTGGTAAACTCGTCAAAGTAGTTAGCCCAGGTACTGCGCTCAATGTTCTCGCTCATGATTGACTACCTTTCTGGCTCGGTCAGCAAAACCTAACCCTCGGCTACGCCGGTGATGCGATCGATGCGAATCCGAAACACGATGCTGGTTGCCTCATCGGCGTCAAGCATTGTCACTGACTCGACCGGGGTCAATAACGGAAAGCGGGCAAGCAGTTTGCCGAGAATGGATCTTCGATCGTTTGGCGCGTGAATTTCCTCGAAGTCGCCATAGGCAATGACGCTTCGCCAGTCGAAATCACTCTTGATCTTGTCGACCTGAAGACACGCACGTCGATGCGCTCGCAACGCGTTGATCTTTCGGCCGGTCAGCGAGTGGCTGTAAACCGATCCTTCGTCAAACACGTAATTAATCGGCACGACGTAAGGCTCGCCATCATCAACACAGCCGAGCCTCCCCATCCCGCACTCGCTCAGCAACGCTCGCGCTTCCTTGTCTGAAAGTGCTTTCACCACCAGATGCGTACCTCCCGCTCATTGCCCAAACGAGCAACGCTTGTGCCAGCCAGAGCGTCGCGAATTGCGTGATGAGTTGGTGAAATGTGTTCAAGCTTGCGGGCTTTCTCGCATTCCGATGAGAAAGTTTGCGCAGCGTTTCTGGTGAATGATTTTTGGGAGGCGAGTAGCTAGGTTGCGGTTGCGGGAAGGTGAAGCGTAAACGTGGAACCTTCGCCCAACGAAGATTTTACTTCGACGCCTCCGCCGTGCGCCCGCGCGATGCGCCGCACCGCGGGAAGGCCGAGCCCGGTCCCACCGGGTCTGGTGGTGAAGAATGGATGGAAGATGCGAGCGAGATCTTCTTCGCTAATGCCGCGGCCGTTGTCAGTGATTTCCACGAGGGCTTGGTCTTCAAATTCCGTATCACCATCGTCTCGGGCGACGCGAATCTTAACCTGGCAGTCCCCATCTGCAGCCTCAATTGCGTTGATAATCAGGTTAAGCACTGCGTCTTCAATTAGGGCTGGGTCAATGTGAATGGTTATGGGATCCGTAGGAGGCTCGAATTCCATCTTGACGTGATGGCCACGAGCGGCTGCATACGCTGACTGCGCACGGGCCAGGTTGACGGCGCGCCCCACAACGTCAGTGAGCGAGCTTGCTCTTACCGAAATCAGCCGCGGCCGAGCGCGATCCAGCAGCGCGCGCACCGTGTTGTCGATCCTCTCGACCTCGTGGCGCATTCCTTCGAGGGCTTCACGCTCGGGATCGTTCTTATCGCGGCGTCGAATCAGGATGTCCACCGCACCTTGAATGCCCGCCAGCGGATTCTTGATTTCATGCGCCAGGCCGGCGGCCAATTCGCCCACAAACGAAAGCTGCGCCGCGCGCTGCAACTCGGCCGCCTGTTGCAACACCTCCTCTTCGGCTAACTTTCGTTGCGTGATGTCATGTCTGACGGCGACGTACTGATAGGGTTTACCGTCGGAATTGAGAAACGGAACAAGGGTCGTGTCGACCCAGTAGATGGTTCCATCTTTCGCGCGATTGCGCAGCTCGCCCTTCCAGACCTGGCCGGCGGCAATCGTGTTCCAAAGATCGCGAATGAAGTCCTTAGGGTGATAGCCGGAGTTGATGATGCGGTGATCCTGGCCCAGCAACTCTTCGCGTGAGTATTTCGAGATGCGGCAGAACGCATCGTTGACATAGGTGATGATTCCGCGCTGATCGGTAAACGCGACAATCGTCGACTGCTCGAGCGCGAACTTGATGTCAGCCAGCTCCTTTAGCGAACGCTCAAGGGCATCAGCGTTGACTGGGCCGCCGGGGTCGGTTTCTTTCACGCTCTGATTGTGGATCAGGTTCTCGCGGGTTCAAAATGGCGGGCGTTCGCTAGCGACCTTCAGCTTCGCTTGCTGCGGCGCTGACCTCTTCCAGCTTCTTCATACGATAGCGAAGCTGGTCGCGCGATATGTCCAGAAGTTCCGCGGCTTTCGTCTGATTCCCTCCGCTGCGCTCCAGCGCTTGTCGCACCAGAGACATCTCGACCTCTTCCAGCGATACGCCGCTCGCCGGCAAGCGCACCTTATCGAGCGCCAAAGAGTCGGTTGAGGTGCGCGCGCGCGCGTCAGCCGCGAGTCCACGTGGCAGATATTTCGCGGTGATCTCGTCACCGTCTTCCAGGATCATCGCGCGCTCGATGACGTTGCGCAACTCGCGGACATTGCCCGGCCATTCGTAGCTTCGAAAGGCGGAGAGCGCCTCCGGCGTGATGCTGGTGATGTCCTTACGCAGGCGGCTCTTGAAATTTGACATGTAATATTCGGCCAACACCCTGATGTCGTCACCCCGTTCGCGCAACGGCGGGATGTCAATCTGGATCACCGACAAGCGATAGAAGAGATCGGCACGAAAGCGTCCAGCCTCACCTTCGGTCTTCAGATCGCGATTCGAAGCCGCAATGACTCGCACGTCCAGCGGCAAATCCTTCAGGCCGCCCACGCGACGAAACGAACCTTCTTCGAGAACGCGCAGAAGCTTCGCTTGCAGGCTCAATTCCAACTCACCAATTTCATCAAGAAAGAGCGTGCCGCCTTCCGCCTGTTCGAACATTCCTTCCTTGCGCGCCTTGGCGTCGGTGAACGCGCCTTTCTCGTAACCAAAGAGTTCGCTTTCGATCAGCGTGCCGGGAATTGCCGCGCAGTTGATGGCCACGAATGGGTTCTCGGAACGGGTTGAATGATAGTGAATGGCTTTGGCTACCAGGTCTTTTCCCGTGCCGGATTCGCCTTGCAGCAATACTGACGACACCTCGCTCTCAGCAACCTTGTGAGCCAGGTTCAACATCTCGCGCATCGGCGGAGAGTCGCCGACGATTTGATCAAAGCTGAATTGCTGGGCGCGCTCGCGACGAAACAGATTCACTTCCTTGCGCAGCCGATTGGCTTCGATGCCGTTGCGAATTGCGACGTGAAGCTCTTCCAGGTTGATCGGCTTGCCAATAAAATCGTACGCGCCGCCGCGCAACGCGGCGATGGTTTCGTCCACCAGGACGTTGGCCGTAATCATGATCACGACGGCGTCCTGCTGTTGCTGTTGGACCTTGCGCAGGACGTCGAGTCCCGATCCATCAGGTAGGTTGATGTCGAGTAACACGGCCGCCGGTGACTCGGCTTCGAACGCGGCGAGCGCGGCACTGACCGTCTCGGCCTCAATTGGTTCAAAGCCCCAGCCGCGAAGCGCTTCGCCGAGTGACCATCGAATCATCTTCTCGTCATCAACGACGAGGATTTTGCGCTTATTGTCTTTCAGGGACTCTCTCGCTTTTGAAAATTTCGTACCAGCCATGCTGGACGATTATATGAGACCAAGCCGCCCCGCGGCTATTCGTTCGTTAGTATTTAGGCGGATGCCGCAAGCGCCGTGGGCTCTTTGTCTGAAGGCCTTGCCGAAGCCAACAGATGTTGTTTAAAGAGACTCGCGGTAGCTGTCAGAAAATCATAGGACGTCACTATTCCCACAAGCTGGTTGTTATCGACGACCGGCAGGCAACCAATACCAGCGCGTCGCATGATCTCGATTGCTTCCAGCGTGGGCGTTGTCGATGACACGTTGGTTGGATTTGGTTTCATGATCTCACGCACGGTCAGTGAACTCCCGCTGGGCGTACTTGAGCCGCGGCTCAACAGACGGAGGAGCCCGCGGTGAGTTACCAGCCCGACTAGACGGCCCTCTTCGTCCTCGACGGGCACGTGCCGAATGTGGCGCCAGTCCATCAGGCTGGCGGCAAGATCGACCAAATCGTCGGGACGCAGGGTAAAGAGATCGGTGGCCATGAACTGCCCGACCGTCTGGTAGCTTTGACTCCAATCGCCCAGTTCACTCGATTCGGCCAATTTCCATTCGTGCACCGGTTTGTCCTCCTTCTGCCGCGCCAGAAGCGTCGACGTCAAGGTGCGCGCGCGCATTTCGCTTGGCTCGTGATCATCTAACGAGGCCAAAGAGTTCAGCATCCAGCGCGCTCCGGTCTGGCCGCTGCGAACGCGTTCTTCGACGATGCCAAGATATTTATCTATGTCCTGTGGATCGACGCTGTTCTCTTTGAGGCCCGCGCGCGCCAAGGGCAGTAGGTCATTCAGAATCAGGGAAGTTGCGCTTAGGCTTTTGCCGTCCAGCCACCGTAACTGGGCATTCAATCCATGCCGAGCCGCCGCGAAAAAGTTTTCCTTTGCATCGTCGAAACTCAAACGCTGAGAGATCTCGCCATACGCTTGTGGCAGGGCCACCATCAGCCCTACAAAAAAAGCGGCGTTGGCGATCTCATCCTGCACGGTTGGCCCGGACGGGAACGCGCGATTTTCGATCCGCAGGTGAGCAACCCCAGCACTAACACCATAGCAGGCGCGGTTCCAACGCCATACCGTGCCGTTGTGCACTCGCAGGGCCGTGAGGAGCGGAGTCTCGCCGCGCGCCAATACTTGAAACGGATCTTCATCCGGTTGCGAGATGATGATTGGTCGGAATCGAGAAATCTGATCGTGAAACAGTTCGACCACCGAGCTCTTAAGCCAATGGTCACCAAAACTCACCCGAGTTGGCTGGCTACGGGCTAGTTGTGTGCGCGACCGAGCGTCGGTCGAATGCTGAAACAACGCCACCCGCGTTTCTTGCCACAGCCGATGACCAAACAAGAGCGGTGAATTGACTGCCGCAGCGAGAACGGGACTGGTAATTGCCTGCGCCATGTTGTAATGCGATGCAAACTGCGCCGGGCTGGTTTGGAAGTGCACCTGGAAACTTGTGTTGCACGATTCCATCATGATGTTGTCGTGCGCAATCTCAATTTCGTCCAGGCCCTTTATGTGAATCGAGAAGGGTCCGCCCCTGAGACCAATAACGCCGCGGTTAAGCTGATGGTAACGGGGAATCGGAGCGAGGTTTTCAAGCGTGAGATCGGATTGCTTCAGCGTGGGCAAGATGCCGGAGAGGAGTACATCAGCGCCAAACTCGGCAGCGCTCTTGCGTACCAGCGCCAACAATTCGCGCAGTTCGCCCTCCATCTTGCCAAAGCATGGCCCGGTTAGCAGCGACGGAGTCAAATTGGCTTCGAGATTAAATCTGGCGATCTCGGTCGTCAGTCGGGGTTCGCCGGCACGTTCGAGAACTTCCAGAGAGATGGCGGCCGGGCGCAGGTTCCGGTCGATAAGGAACATTTCCTGTTCAGCCCCAATCCGCGTCACCCCAGTTTCGAAGCGACCGGTTTCGATCATGAATTCCAGGGCGTAAATGTCCTCAAGCAGCGCCTTCATGAAGGCCTGCGCCTTCTGCTCGTCAAATTGCTGCTCGACGTTGTGTTCGCCCATCAAATTCAGATTGACGCAAGAAGGATCATTTGCGTCGCCAACCCAGGATGTTTTGCCAAACTACTTCGGACTTATGTTAGTGCTTTGGCAATTCATATGCCGACCCGCGGAAAGTCGCGAATTCTGGAAATTAGTCCGTGTGGCCAGGCGATGTCTGCGGGTTTTTGCGCAGGCTGCGAAATTTTTCCGTCCGGTCGGGGTGGTCAAGAGCTGGCGCTACTTCTTTGGCGCATGACACTCAACGCACTGGAACATCGAAATATCGCCAAGGTTTACTGGGTGCTTGAAGGGTTTGTTGGGCTTGTGACAAAACTCGCATTTGTGTTCGGCCAGCGAGCCGAGGTCCACCGGATGTTGGAACGGCCCGGTCTTGGTATTCTTCTCGGGCGGGGCCAGCGAATCATAGATGACGGTGTGGCAGATGTTGCAGTTGTTGGTAATGACTTTTCCGGTGTTGCTGACGTGCTCACCGTCGTGACAGCGGAAACAGCCTGAGAAATAAAGATGGCCGATGTTGTTCGGGTGAGTCTGCCAATCGGTCTTCATCTCTGGGAAGAAGTAAGTTTGAAAGATGCGTTGAACCTCCGTGACTGCCCCTTTGATCACCGCCTGCTTCTGTGCGTACACGTCTTTGTAGTTAGTTTGATAGTACTCAGTCAGACCCTTATCAATCGAAGTAAGCGCTTGCGGCGTAGTTTCGTATGCGCCGCTCAGAATCTCAACCGCCTTTCGTTTGAGAAACGGTATCGAAGGATCCAACCTGCCCGCAACGAAAGACTGATCCACGGCTACGTCCGGCGGCAGATAGACGTGGGCAGGACGATTGTGACAATCGACACAATCCATCTTGCGTTTGGTGGCAGCGGCAAGCTTGTCCGGTGACAAAGGACGCGTGCGATCGTAGTACTGCGTGACGTTGCCCTGCCTGTCTTTGATTTGCACCCAGGGAATTGCCTGCCGGTGATCATCAGTAGCGACGTAAGTAACTTCATTCCCGATGTTCATGTGCCAGTGGATGCCCGTGACCAGCCCGTTGGTCGGGCTGCCCCCGCCGACGTTTATCAACATTCGTCTTTGGCGTAGCGTGTTCTGTTCGTCATAGCCATAACGATTGAAGACTTTCATCTGCGCGCCGAAGAATTTTTCGGGCCAGTGACACTGCTCGCAGGTTTCCGGCGCGGGGCGCAGGTTGTGCACCGGAGTGGTGATGGGCCGGGAAAACTTGTTGAAGGTCACTGCATAAAGCTGATAGGCGCCAGAGAGTTTTGAGCGCGCATACCAACCGGCGCCCGAGCCGACGTGGCAATCGACGCAGCGCACGCGTGCATGCGCGCCGGCTTGGTAGGCCCTGAACTCTGGGGTCATCGGCGTATGACAGGTCTCGCCACAGAAGGCTACTGATTCGGTGTATTCGAACGCGCGATAACTTCCAAAGGCGCTGGCTGAGATAAAGAAGAACGTGACCACCAGAAAAGTCATAAAGGCCCGACGAGAATGAGGGTCGTTCAGATCCAGTCTTGGGTAGGCCGTCACCGCGGACGGCGCCGCTCGCCTTCGTCGTCGTCGCTCCAGGATCATGCCGACGGCCACAATGAACAGGCCGAACATCAAGCCGGAGGGGATAATTATGTAAGTAAGAATTCCAATGTAGGGGTTCTCGACGGTTGACGTGACCTCGATGAAAAACAAGAGGACGTCGCTTGCCAGGCTGGCGAGGACGATGGCAGCCCCGACAAAGCTGATGTAGTTGCGGAAGAGGCTTGGCTTTTTGGCAGCCAGTGGTTCGATCTCACCCATCTTGTTCGGCTCTAAGATAGACAATCAAACCACCGCGCGCAAATCAGGTTGATAGTCACGACTCAAAGGTTTGTTGGAGCTCGATTGATCTCGGGATCTTGATCCGGTGACGGATCCTTCGTCTCCGAATCTTTTCGGGCGGCCTGTTCCTTCATCTGTTCGTAGGCCAATTCGTGCTCTTCTTTGTATAGCTCTTCTGATACGCGTCCATCAATCAATGCGAAGTTCATTGGATAAACATCCGGATCGAAAATCACGTGATAAAAATGCCACACGACAATTGCCAGAGTCGCCAATACAGCCTCGTAAAAGTGAACGGCCAGCGCAATGTCTATCCACCAGCGCGGCAGGAAGCCAAAGACACCAATCTTGAACCAGATCATCAAGCCGGTCAGGCCCATGATGATCGTTCCCCAAATGACCGCCCAGTACTCTGCTTTCTCGGCGTACCCAAAGCGCGCGATCTTCGGCTTCGTGCTCGAGACTCCGAGGTAGTAAGCAAAATTAGCGAAGACGTCTTTGACGTCTTTCAATCTGGGCAGCATGTCCTTGACCCAGAGTCTTCCGTCTCTGGAGAAGGCCAGGTAAAGGACGTGATAGCCTCCAACCAGAAGCATCACGACCGCGGCTACTCGATGGATTATCCGGCGCAGAACTTCGCTGCCGCCCAAGAGCCAGGCCAACCAGGAGTCAGGATATTGCAGGGCAAAGCCACTGAGGACGAGAATTATGAAGCTAGTCAACAACAACCAGTGTTGCGCTCTTTGATTCGCGCTTAAGCGAACAATGGTCCGCTTCTGACGACGCCTGGCCACAACCTTCTTGCGCCAGACGAGCGCGTTATGCACTGCCATGCCGCCGATTGTCAGAATGATCAAGGGTAGATAAATCCACCGCACGATCCGCGTCCCGACGACGCCCATGTCATGCCGCACGCCTTCGGAAACCAGGCCGGACGTCAGATGGATCTTGCCGTTCGTAAAGTTTGCGCTGGCGCCGACATGGCACTGCCCGCAAGTTTGCGACAAGTTGTTAGCGTTAACCATCGACTTCGGATCGGTCGAGGGCAGGATGTTGTGAACACCGTGGCAACTTGAGCAATTGGCCACCACCTTTGAACCCAACTGCGACGCCAAACCGTGGTAGCTGTCTTTGTAACTGCTGACGCGGCCGCTGGCGACGCCGAATTCCTGAGTCAGAGCGACGCCTTCATGGCATTTCGCGCATGAGTCAGTCGCGACGGCTGTCTTCGCGGTCGCCGAAGTCTGATCGAACGGCACCTTGATGTCATGGATACCGTGGCAGTCTGTGCACACGGGCGCGCGCGACACGCCGCGTGTCACCGCCTGTCCGTGAACACTCTGCACGAACTCGTGTGCCTCAGTTCGGTGACACTTGCCGCAGGTAGACGGAATATTGACTTTGGCGATCGATGACTGCGAGTTCGATGCGGGTTTGATGTCGTGACTGTTGTGACAGTCGGTGCACACGGCGGCACTGGTGTTGCCGCGGGCTATGGCTTTCGCGTGAACGCTCTCTCGATAAGAAAGAAATGGCCGGTTGCTGATGCCGCTGCCCTGCATTACTGATTTGTCACCGTGGCACTTGCCGCACGTCTCAGAGATGGTCGCGCGGTTGATTGTCGACTTTGGATCGCTGGGCGGCAGAATCGTCGTCATGTCACCATTCTTTGTATGACAATCCAAACAGGTGGCCGCCTTGGTGCCATTGTGAATCGCCTGTGCATGAAAGCTGTGATCGTAAGCGGAGTGGGGAGCCGTGTGGAAGAGCGAGCCAGCTAAGTAAGGAAGCGTCTTTCCGGGCGCGTGGCATCCCTGACATTGAAGCTCCGGAGGGGTAGCGGGCATGTTAGCGTTAGGTCCGCCGATGATGCTGCCCGCATTGGGTTTTAACGGAGAAGGATTTGGGTTGGCTGCTTGGTTACCCTGGGCCTCGACTGATTTGAAAGCGTTCAGGCAGAGCGTGGCACAAGTCAGGAACCCCGCTAAAACAATCGCTACTGCAAAGTAACGCTTCACCGACTCGGTTTCCTTCATACGCCTGATCGACAGTCACGCTCGTCAGCAACCGGGACAAACTGAAAAGCCCGCACGCGCGCCGGACGCGTGCAGGCTTTGTTGTGTCGATCCCGATTTCCCGATCGAAGCCACGGTCATATGGGACAGCCCTGCGATTCAGGGATTCACAGTCTAACCCTGGCCTCAAGGCCAGAATCTTAGTGCTTCTGCGATTTCATGAAAACGACCAGTGCTTTTGCCTGATCAGATGTAAGGCCACGCTCTTCAAAACCCGGCATGTTCGGTGGCTTCTCCAGCTTCTTCCCTTTCAGAACGATCTGGATTAGTTCGTCGTCCGCCTTTGTTGCGTCGAACTTCTTCTCGGCCGTTGCACCGTGGCAGGCGAAACACTTGGTCTTGTATAGCGCGGCCGTATCATCATCGCTCGTGCGTGCCGGGACCGATGCGATCATAAAGGTCGCGGCGATCGTTACACCACCGACCAGGAGCGCCAATTTCTTCAATCCGTGAAGCGAAACCATCATCATTGCCTCCAGCGTTCTCGGAAGAAATCTCAAACCGGGATTCAACCCTTCAGAAAGGCGCAGAGCAATGACTGTGCCGGGCAAGGACCGCGGGAAATCGCGGATTGGAGTAGTCTGTTTGCGATCTTTTGCCCAGCCGAACGGAAAATTCCACAGATGAGCTTTAGATCACGAGGCAGCCTTCTTATGACACTGCAGGCATTTCTTTGAAGTTGGCGGCAGCGGATCCAACGTCGGTCTGGCTTTCGCGACTTCGTCATGACAACCAGCGCAGTTGCGATGAAACGCTTGCTGATTAGTCATGACCGTCACATCCGCACTGCCTTCAAACTTGACCTGCGGAATCTCTGGCAACAGCTTCGGCTTGGTATCCGCTCGCGCATGGCAATCGCGACAAACAGCTCCCAGCGCGTTGGCGTCCTGGGCAAGGCATTCCAACGTTAGGGTAGTCGTCCGATCTGCCGGCCACACCGTCTTGTGCGGCGGATGCTTGAGGGCTTCGGCAGCGGGTTGCGCCGTGTGATGGCAATCAACGCAAGCGAGTTGCGTCTTGCCGTCGATGCTGCGGTTCTTGGTGATGTGCTCGAGGTGGTTGAACTTGATCGGTCCAAGTTTCGCGTCCGCACCCAGCACGACTACTTCCGGCGGCTTCTTTCCTTCCTGAGCTGCAACATCAGTCGTGATTGTCCGCGTGCTCGAGACCAGGAAAATTGCAAAAATGAAGGCTGCGAGTATCGTAAGAACTTTCATGGTTTTTGCTCCTTCTTGTTTATTTAGAATACCGACTCGGTACTCTAAACACCTCTTCCTTTCAAAAGTGCCACGTCGCTCCGGTGTGGCATCGCTTACAAACTGTAAAGTCGTCGGCGCCAAACGCGCGCTTACCATCATGGCAAGTCATGCAACTTTGCCCGCGACCCGTGGCGTGATGGTTAAGCGGTTCCGGCGCAGTGACCTGTCTTCTCTGCGGCATGCCCGCCTTAACCTGGTGACATTCGTTGCAGGTGATCTTTTGATGCTTGGCATGATTAAAGCTAACACGGAACGCCGGCGCAGATGCCGGGGTGCGCGAATAACCACCCAACTGGTGACAGGTACCACACGACGATATATCACGACCGCCGGATTGCGCGCGCGGCGTGTGGCATCCATAACAAGTCGTGTGCGCGTTGAACCCGGCCGGTATCGAGAGCGCAACGCCGCCACTCGCCGGCCGATGACAGGTCGCACAACTGACGTTGCCCATACTCAGATGCCGCGAGTGGTCGAACTTCATACGAAAGCTCTTCAAGCGGGGAAACGACTTGAGCGCCCCTGATTTTACCTCGGTGTGACAGATGGTGCAGATCGGACTCTCAGAATTCGAAAACTGCTGCGCATGACATCCGGCGCACGGCAGGTGATTGGAACCGCCGGGACGTCGGGGAATCGGCGAATTCGAATCACGGCGGTGACAGAGCAGACACGGTAGCCGAGAGTGGTTACGGCTGCCATGCTGGAACTTTCCATAGTCGAGCCCTTCGGGGAATTGCATTTGCTCCTGAGGCGTGGGCTCATTCAAGTTAGCGCTAGATTCCGACGCGCGCGAGTTCAAAACCATTGCCGAAGTTAGACCGCAACCAATCACGAACAGGAGTAAGGCCACCCAGTTTGCGCGCCGACGGCGCGGCACAAGGTAGCCAGGGGCAAGCGCGAAGCGCGCAGCCCCTGGGGACAGTAGAATTGTAAACAGAGCCCTGAAGGGGCGAAAGAATTCGGACTCCACGCGTTTAATTTTCGCAGAGAATCTGCGCGCACCTTCGGCGCGCGAATTATTTGGGCTAGCTGCCCAGGGGCTGTGCGGCTGCGCCGCCTGCCCCTGGCTACCTTCCTTTGCGCCTTCGGCGCTCACAGATCTTGTCCTTTTATCTGACACTCTACTCGAACCCTCAATCATTCTGTGGTTTTCACTTTCGGCTTGGGCGTTGGAATCGCCTTCGGATGATCTTCGGGAACAGCTTCCTTGCCAAGAGTGATGTGGCACTTAGTGCACACAAACGTAGCGTCTTTCTTTTTCTGATCGATCTCAAAATTAAGAGCGCCGCCATCATCAGTCGTGACTGTGACGTGGCATCCATCCGGCCCGCCGCACGAACGCACGGGAACCCTCAGCGTCTTGAAATCCAGCGTATTGAAGGCCGGACTCGCGACGTTGTGACAACCCGTGCAATTCAGGTCAGGATGCTCGCCACCTTCATGGCGGAAAGCGCCGGCGGAAATGCGGCGACTCCATTTGCCGAGCATCGTCGCGTCGGGCCCCATGGTGGTTGCCAGCTTCGCATCGAAATCAACTTTCAACGACTGCGGCGACCTCAGCTTGTGACAGACGTTGCAATCGGTCGGCGCCGGCGCAATTCCGGAATCGGCGCTGTGACACGTGAAGCAAATCGTGTGACTGTCGGGCGCGGTCTTGAACGTGCCTTTCTTCAGCCAGAAAGCATCGCCGATATTCTTTGGCGGCTTGGTCACGAATTCCTCGCTCGAATTCCCCTGAGGCTGATAAGTCTGATGACAGACAGGACAACTCTTGGGCGGTCCGTCCTTCTTCTTTTCCTGCACCGACGCGTTAACGAACCACCCGAGACGATCTGTTCCCCGACGTGGTGCGTTAAGACCGACGACATCGATGTGCTTGTCGTGCGGAAATCCTACGCCAAATTCCGAAACAAAGGTTCGGCGCTTAAGTTTTGGATCGGTGACGTCGCCCAGGCTGGGAAACAGCCAGCGACTCGTGTCACGCGGGCTGTTCGCGATGTGACAGTTCGAGCAAATCGCCGGCGCGGGTCTTTCACGCGCAAAGAATTGCTCGCGATGACAATTCAAACAGGAAGCGTGCTCGGGAAAGTCGCTGACGTCCGGAAAGGCCGCGTCACCCTTGCGAACTTCTTTCCAATTCTTTGCGGGGACCTTGTGACATGAGTTGCAAGCGAGCTTTTGCGCGACTGCGTGAGTTTGATGCGAGAACTTTGTGTAATCAACCCGAGGCTTCTTTGGCGTCGCGACTTTCTGCTGGGGACGACGACTCTGTCCGCTCGCCCCACTGGCGTTCGGGCCAACGCGCGACGTCAATAAAACCACCGACGCCGCCAGAATTAACAATAGAGTTACCGGATGCCTGACCCTCATGATCAATGTCGAGCGTTCAAACGTCACGCGCTGTTAGCGCTTTCACTCTGTCGGCTCTCGATCTGTCTTACTTTAAGATAAACCAACATCGCCAGGAACAGAATGAACACCAACGAGACGGCCAGGCCCTTGCGCCTGAAGGCTCGTTCTGACAAGGCACCCAATCCAGCCTGATAGCCCCTCGACGATGCGGCGATCCCCGGCGCAACTACTTTTTCGACTTCCGCGATCGACGAAGAGTGTATCAGCACGCGCGCATGGGTCAGCGCATCCGTGGCTTCCTTCATCTCGAACTTGGGCCGGCTGACTTCCATGCCGGCGCGCTCGGCGCGGTTGAGAATCTCAGTTGATTTGTCAATACTCGCCATCAGCTCGTTGATGCGCGAACGCATCAGCCCGGCCGCGACAAAGCCCTTGTCGCCGTTCGTATGACAGTTGATGCAGAGCGCTCCCTGCTGGGTGCCAATCAGCTGATCGCTCGGTTTGGCAATTGCGTGATTGCTGTGACAGGTGATGCATTCCCCGAGGTTCTTGGAATCAAACGCCGCTTTGTGTGGGCTGGTTTGAAACAGTTCGGCTTGTCGTCCATGACACGTCCCGCAGACATTCGCCACCGAGGCAATGCCGGGAGGGGTCGCGCCATGATTGCCGTGGCAATCGTTACAGGTTGGTGCCGAAAGATCCTGTTTCTCGTAAAGCGCCTTAGCGTGAACGCTCGTTTTGTACTTGGCAAACTGATCGTTGGGAATCGGGAACCCGCGCATATAGTCCGCATTGGCGTGACACTTTGAGCACGTCTCAGCCACGTTTGGCGGATAGACCGTCGAAAGCGGATCGCTAACAGCGCGGATCCCGTGGACACTGTGACAACTGATGCAAGTCGCGGCGCGGGTTTCTCCGCTCCTGAGTTTTTGGCCGTGCACGCTGCTGTAGTATTCGCGTTCCTGATCGACGCGCAAAGAAGGATTGAATCTCTTCATCAGGTTCGCGTCGCTGTGGCACTTGCCGCAGTACGCCGGGATGTCCTGAGTCTTCGGCTTGCCTAGATAACCCTTGCGCGGATCCTTCGCGGCTTCTTTGGTGTCGGCATTCGGATCGCCGCCATGACAATCATTGCAAGACAGGCCGCGCCCACGATGGATGTCGTTATCAAAAGCCTTCGCCGGCGCGCTAAGCCTCGCGTCCTCGAGTTTGGCATGGCATTCGATGCACGAACTCTTCTTTTGTGCGGCAGCCGGCGAATACAAGAGTAGACAAGCCGCTATGACGCCACAAATAGCGGTACAGAACCGCGAGCAGTAGCGAGCGGAATAAAGCCTCAACCGTTCTGGGGACAACGGGATGTTCATTTCGTCACATACCCGATGATCGTCATCACCACCATAAAGAGAAGTGCCAAAACGCCGATCACATTGAAGATGAATCGGCGCCGCAGATTCGCCGGATCCCGGTCGACGAAGGGGACGAAAAATAACATCAAGGCGACGATGTTGAAGGCCATGATCCCGACTACTTCACCGTCGAGTTTCCAGATTTTGGCCGGTAGGTACTTCAGCGTTTGAAACATAAACAGGAAGTACCACTCAGGTTTGATTCCCGCTGGGGCCGGCGCAAACGCGTCGGCCTTCTCGCCGAGCTCCCACGGAAACAGAGCCGCCAACGCAGCGAGCACGCCGATCGCCAGAATCCATCCAATTAGATCACGGAGAAGAAAGTTCGGGACGAACTTCATCTTCTTCAACGGCTGTCCGACCAGTTTTGGCGGCACGCTCATTCCATGCAGTTGGACCATCAAAACGTGAATGCCGATAAAGACAGTAGCCGTCGCCGGCAGCACGGCGACGTGAAATCCAAAGAAGCGGGTCAGGGTTGCGCCGGTGACGTCATCGCCTCCACGCAGAAACCTGAGCGCCGGCCGGCCGATGATGGGAATGACTCCCGCGATCTCGGTGCCGACCTTGGTCGCAAAGAAAGCAAGTTTGTTCCACGGCAGCAGATAGCCACTGAAACCAAAACAGACGACGATGAATAGCAGAAAGGCGCCGCTCAGCCAGGTCATCTCGCGCGGCGGATAATACGCGCGCAGAAAAAACACGCTAAACATGTGTATGAACAGCGTGGCAATCATCAGGTTCGCCGACCAGCTATGAATCGATCGAATCAGCCAGCCGAACTTAACTTCAGTGATGATGAATTGCACGCTCTCGAAAGCGGTTTCTGAGCTGGGGCGATAGTAGAGCAGCAGCAGGATTCCAGTTACGACCTGGACCGTAAAAAGGAACAACGTCATGCCGCCAAAGTAGTACCAGATGGAATGGCGGTGGACCGGGACTTCTTTCTTGCTGGCCAGCTTTGCCAGCGTGCTAATCGAGAGACGCTCGTCCAGCCAGGTTTTGATGTCGTCGATTCTCACTGTTTAGAGTTCAAGCTTTAGCTTGCGTTTAGTTCAGAACGGCAACCTGAAGGTTGAACTCTGAACTGCTACGTTTTGCTGACCACAATATCGTCGCCGCGCTGATTTACCTTGTATCCCTCCAGGGGGCGGGGCGGCGGACCACCAATATTCTTTCCGTCCAGGTTGTACTGGCCGTTGTGACAGGCGCACCAGATCTGTTTCGTATCAGGACGATATTGCACGATACATTCGAGGTGGGTGCAGACGGCGGAGCAAGCCTTGAACTCTCCGGTGGCAGTGCGTACCAGTATTCCTGGCTTGTTGCCGAACTTGAAAATCTTGCCTGTGTTGATTGGGATTTCGCTTAACTTCGCGGCCACAACGGTGCTCTCGGCCGACTCGATCACCTGGGGCGGCGACATGAATCGGAAGATTGGATAGACGATTGCACCCAACGTTGCCACGGCGCTGGTTCCGAGCAAGTAATCAAGGAACCCTCGGCGCGTGGGTGAATCTGGATAGTTGTCCCGAGCTGTGTTGCCCATCCGTCCTCCGATGCAGACCTCGGTAGAGGGTATCTTCCTTTTCAGCAGACGTACAGTGACGCCTGTTTGCACTGCCGATCATAAGCAAACTCCAGCCGCGGTTTCAACCGGGCCGGAGTTTGCGTTGGTCAAACCCTCGCGTGACTTCGGTCCCTATTCTTTGCGGCCAAAATAAACTCGCAGCGACATGTAAGGCAGATGCGCGTGATAGTTTTGCGGTCTCGGGCTCGCCGGGAAGATGTTAACGAGCTGACTCTCATTGTAAGCGTAGTACTGGTAACCCAGATTCCAATCCAAATGCCGGTTTATCTTAATCGCCAGCCGCCACTCCGGCGATGTGTAAGTCATCGGATATGAGTTGATCAGGGTGCCGGGCGTTCCGGTCGGATCAGAGCGACGGCTGCCCTGGCCATCATCCTGATTCACGCGATACGACGCGAAGAGCGTGACTCGTGGGACGAGCCGCGCCGTTACGTCCATAAAGAAGAAATTGTTTCGCACGAAGTACAGGGTGTGCCCGATCGGGTGCCTGACGCTCGCCGCCGGTGGGACCTGATAAAAGTAGTCGATCACCGCGTCACTGTTTAGCCAATTATAGTTGTAGCCCATGCTGACTGAGACCTTCGGGGTCGCCGCCCAGTCAACCGAGGACGTGAAGGTTCGCGACTTCACGTTCACGCCGAAATCTGTTAACGAGACGCCGGCGATCTCCGAAGGATTGGCGTTGTCCTTGGTAATCACCGCGAAGTTGAAATTTACCTTTCGGTTCGGCGAATACCTGCTCTTAAAGCGAACGTTCGTGTAGTCGTAATTGCCTATGCGCGTGAAGACGTTGTCTGCGGTGCCGTGCTCGGCGTCGAAATACAGTGTCCAGTTCTTGACCGGGCGCGCTTTGAAGCCGCCAAAGAAGGCGTTAGTGTGATTTGTTTCCACTTCGTCCTTCGAGCAATGGACAGTGATCACCGTGCAGCCGGCGGTCAGGAGGGGCGGGCCGTTGCTGGTCAGATCAAAGCCAGTACGAATTTGCTCATCCCTCCGGCTGCCATAACGATAACCGAAATGGACGGAATAGCGCGGATTGAACTGGTAGTCAGCTTCGATCGTGTCCTGGTACTTGCGGTACTTGACCGTCGTATTTTCGACCAAATTGGTGAAGGCGATGGTGTCGGTTCTGGTCGGGTTCGGATTGGGCCGCGAGGTCGAGAAAAAGTCACTGAAGTTACCCAGGCCAATGATCTCGAAGTCTTCCACCCGAAACGTATTAGACACTCTGAATTTATTGGTCGCCAGGAACGTGACGCCGAGATCAAAGACCGTGTTGGGACGACTGGTATTGCTCCCGATATTGTACTGGCCGAGGTTCAGGATATTTGGGGTGGCCGTCGGAGGTGTCGGAGGATATCCAGTGATTCTGGTGTTCCAATTTACCGCCGTCAGGTTTTCGACAAAGACGGAGTTTGACGTCGAGTTGCTGTGGACTATCCGGGCTGTGATATCGAGTTTCTTGGCTACCAAACCGTGGACGCTGAACTGCGTGTAATTGACGCTCCCACGCGCCGGCTCCTGACGATTGAAACTGGTGAACTGGCCGACCGCAGGATTCGGGTTTATGCCCCTTCCCAGGTTGATGAAAGTATCGTCGCGGAAGCGACGAAATCCCTGCAGGAACGAGAAGTCAACTGGCCCCAGTTTGCCGTCGGCGCCGAGCCGAAAGTCGTTGGATCGAGACTTTGCAGTCGCGAGCAGGCTAAACTCATTCCCGCCCATATGGTAGTTGGTCAAAAATGGGCCGTTGTATCTTTCGGGCGAGTAGCCCACGTTGAACCTGATCTTCTCGTTCTTTGGCAGAATCGTGAGGTCGAAATCCCCCATCTCGGTCTTAATGTTATAGCCGTGCAGGCCCGTGGCGGGATTTGGCGGCACGGGGAAACCCGTAAAGAGCCAATTAGGATTCGCAATGCTGTTGAGAAACCGGTAATACTTGAAGCGTCGATACTGTCCGTCGAAACGATACCATTTCGGCTTCTCAGCACTGATCCGCAGGTTGCCTTGCGGATCCGCACCCCATCCAGTTGAGGTCACGAGCAGAGTATCAAAGAGACCACCCTTACCGTCCTTCGATTGCATTAGAAAGCTAGCATCGAACAGACGCGGACCGGCCTTGTAGTTCAGGTCGCTCTTGAATTTGTTTACATCGCCCCTAACTCTCTGGCCACGGAACCCAAACTCAATACTGGATGTGACCGTGTAGTTACCCGCGTCCTCTCCGACAGTCGCGGAGGTCGGCGTGGTTTCAGTCGATTTCTTGGGCGCCGTCTTCGCGGGCGACTTTGCCGGCTCAGGCGACGCTTTCGGCGCCGGCTGAGCGTTCACGACGCCCGCGATTAACACCAGGCCCAGGGCCAGTCCCGAAACAACGCGCAGCATATTTGTTACGTTCCTTTTCATGGAGTCAATCCTCTGGCTCAAACTACGTTAAAGTTCCATTCCGCTTCTTCGCACACTTATCTGAAGAAGACGGGACTTGTACGCGAACCGTGAATCTTGATGTGACAAGCAACGCAATCCCGGTATTGCGCGTTCTGGTTATGCTGAGGCCCGCCCGGTTCCCCCGCGCCAACATCGTGCGCCTGGCTGTGGCAGGTCAGACAGAGTTGGCCGACCGCGGCGTACCTCAATAACCGCGGATTCGACGATCCGTGCGGCGTGTGACAGGACGAGCACCCTTCGGTCTTGATCGGAGCGTGTTCAAAAGTGAACGGCCCCTGCTTGTCCGCGTGACACTTCATGCAGGCCGCGTCTCCGCCAGTAGCCAGCCTGGTTTGCTTGAGTTCGAACCCACCATGCGGATTGTGGCAATCACTGCAGCGCATCGCGCCTTCCAGCACTTTGTGATGGAAAGGCGAAGAAAATGCCGGCTTGACCTCGTTGTGGCAACTTATGCAGAGCTGAGGGTCGTTCATTTTCAGCATTCTGATAGTTGAGAAGCCGGGCTTTTCGGCGTTCGCAGTAGTTACGTGGACATTCGAGGCGGCCACATTCCTCCCGCTCGTGTTTGAGTGCGGCGAGTGACAATCGGTACAGCCGATATCGTTGCGCCAGTGTTCGCCACGACGGAAGTTGTTTCGCTCTTCCTTGCCTGCATGGCAAGCGAGACACGTCTCAGACGTTTCTTTCGATGACTTATTCTTGAAAGAAATGATCTTGGCGGGATCACCCTCGGCGATGTGGTTCTTTCCCGGACCGTGACACGATTCGCAGCCGGTCGCTCTTCCTTTCCAACTGTTCATGCTGGCCAGGCCGGCATGAGAGGTGTGCGAATAGGCCTTGAATTGATCCTCGTGGCAATCTTTGCAGGCGTCACTGCCAACGTAATCGGCGGCGTTGTAATTCGCCGTCACTACTTTCGCTGGGCCAGATTTGTTGGATTGTGATGAGCCGGCAGAGGTGAGCCACGCGACCGTGACGAAAATCGACCCGCAGATCAACAGGGCCTTTACTAGTTTCTTTGATTTCAACCCTCGGCCTCCTGTGGTTGGCGGCTGAAAGCCGCGGTGGTGCAAAACCGAAACGGCAATCCTCTAAACTTCGGGGGTTTGCCAAAATAGGACACTGCGAACTTGACGTCTTGGTACCTAAACCTGGGGCGAGCAAGCTCAGGCACGCCCATTGTGCTTTCGCCAAAACGGAATGTCAATACACTTGTCGCTCGTTGTCTAATAGCTGATGTCCCTTGTTGCAAGTCCATAAGATCCTACTTGCCTACCAATAACATTCTCAACAAAAACAAGAACTGAAACAGCAACTGAATGGTAAAGGGAACGCTCTTCAAATTGCTGTGATATACGTCACATATAGCCAGTCTAATTCACCGCATCTTTGCCACTGCCGCCAGGGCCGCGCGATTCCGAATCCACAGATCACCGTTTGTCGCGCGGATGACTTGTCTCCGTTTCAGCGCATTCAGAGAGCGCGTCACGGTCTCGCGCGATGCGCCAATCATTTGCCCAAGTTCTTCGTGAGTTAGCTGAGTTTGCAGGTGGATTCCAAATGGAGCGGGTTTACCGAACGTATCGCCCCACGCCAACAACAAGCCGGCTAGCTTTTCAGCGGCCGAAACCGACAGAAGGAGGATTCGGGCTTGCTCGGCGAACTCAGCGAACTCTTTGCTTATTGCTATTGCCAACAGCAAGCCGGATGATTTTTGGCGATCAAGCAGCTCCAGGAGATCTTGACCGGTTACAAAATCTACGCGACAGGGGGCAATGGCCTCTGCTGTTCCTTCATAGGAGTGACCTGCCAAGGTCGCATGCAGTCCCAGCATGTCGCCAGGCCGGGCAATTCTCACGATAAGCTGCTTTCCCTCGGCCGAAGTTATCGAAAGCTTGGCGCGGCCCTCGCCAAGGACGTAAACACCGCGAGCAGTGTGTCCTTCAACGAAAAGAGTTGAGCCCTTGGAGTAGAACTTCTTGAGGCTGACTTGATCAAAACCGGGAATTGCGTGTAATGCCGAACTGGACGCCGACGCCTGAGCTTGAGCTTCGTCGAGGTCGCGATCGGTTTGCTTACACGTGCCGCCCATTGCGGTTCCTTCCGTCCGTTCCGTAGTAGCAGTAGAAATCCATCTCAATTGCCGGGCCGATTCGTAAGTTGAGCAATCGGCTTGGTGATTTGCTGCGCAAGCTACGTGCCTCTCGCGGAGACCTTATTTGAGTTGTTTTTTTAGGATGAGAAGCCTGATTTCCTTGGGCGCTTTCGCGCAATTGTGGGGAAGTTTCCACAGGTAAATTGCCCCATCACCATCAAGTTCGCAGTTGTCTCTATTCGTTCGCCCGGCATGTGTGTTGCAGCTTCGTGAGGTGGGTAAACCCAAGCTCGAGCGCTTGGAGCAGCGGCTCGCTGCTCAGAACGTAGGGTCAGGGAGGTTGAGGCTGACAGCATGGCCAAAGACGATCGCGACATTCTCGAACTGCTCAAAGAGGAGTTGGCTTTCCTCGAGCAAGGCGGCTATGGCCGCTCAGTTCGGACACCATGGTTACCCAGGTCGGCTTTTCAGGACTCCCTGACCTGCATTAACTATGCTGATCCCAATCGTACCCATCCCTGCGATGAGTGCCACTTGATTGATTTTGTGGCCCGCGAGCACCACTCCGAGGCGGTTCCTTGCCACTACATTGCCTTGAATGAAGCCGGCGAAACGATCGAGGATTTGGAGGCGAAGGGCAACCAGACAAGACTGGAAGCGACGCTCAAGCACTGGATGAAAGAGAAGATCAAGGAGATCGAAGATCAAAGAGCGGCGGCGGCGGCGAGCAAGTAAACGCTCGCTTGAGGCGGTCCCTACCGATCGACCTTTCCGTTCAGCAATTCATCGAGATGGTTGTTGGCCCGCGCGGCGAGGATGGTCGTGGAGACTGTTTCTTGCGCGCGCCTACGGCGATGGTCTGGTACTGCTTCTGATTTGCTTTGTCTCCGAACTCTTTTGCGAGACCTTCCATTACCCCGGAGTTGTCCTCGCGATGATGGTGGCGGCAGCAATTGCGCTCCTGTTCTACTCGCGTCAATAGTCATTCCACGGTCGCCTCTGTCTTCGACGGCACTTGCGGTTGGCAGTAGCGATATCAATGAGCTCGATATAGTTTCTCGCTGGTCTTCTTAATCTGCTTGCTGAGGTAGATGATCCGTCGCAGATCCCGTCGTGCCTGCGCAGAAAGCCTGGCATCGATGACCCTGGCGCTTTCGAAAAGAGGGTTTTCGACAAACTCGTTAATCGATTTGCTCAGACTTGAAAGCAGCGGCCGCAGTTGCGCCGGCCCGGCGCCAACTGTCGCCTTGGGGGGATCGGAGACGGCCGAGATTTGAGGCAGGGACAGGTTGTCCTGAAGTCGCACCGCGCGTCGCTTGATTTCGGATGCGGACTTTGCGACGAGTTTCAGATCGATGGCGTCTTCGCGCCCGGCCCGCTCTTTCAAATCATGGTCAATGATCTGGATCCGCAAGAAATCTTCTTTGATTTGAGCCAGTATAATCCGTTGCTCGTGGTCGGAGGGCCGTCGTGGACGTTCGGATAGTGCTCTCTCAATCGCTTCCGATTCAAATCGACGCTGCAACTCTCTCTGCACCGGGTCCGTCGGTCGTCTGGGTCCCTGAGCTGTTCCGCTCTGGCCGCGCACCGAAAGGACCATCGACCCAATGCCGGCCACTGATGCAACGCAGACCAAAAGACTAAAGAGTGACTTCATCATTGCTTGTCACAACTTCACCCGATTATTGATTCGCGTAATCTCTTTCATCTTTGTATCAGGATCAAGCACGATGCTGCCACCGGTGACTTGGCCACGCGCGGGAACAGTGAGCGTCAATGTCGTTGTTCGCGGCCACAGATCTGAAGGAGCTTCGAGTCGTGGCACGGCTGCGGACGCAACGATTTTCCCGTTTTGATCCACCAGCGCCAAAGTTGTCGGCTGAGTAGCGACCGCGCCGAGACTGTGTACCGTCACGGAAATTGTCCGTCCATGGACGGCCACATCGTCCGTGCAGATGCCAAGATCCGGACGCTCCCAATACGGAATTCCTTTTGCGATCAATCTCAAGTTCAAGACTGTATTAACGCGCGGCGGAAATGTTAGCTTAATCGTGCCGGTGCGCTCCAATTCCACCGTCGTGGTCGTGCTGTCACCATCGATAACGTCATCGCCGTTCCGATCGACGCCCTGCACGATCTCCCATTGGCCGGGCTCAATGTCCCAGGCTGTCATCGTGGCCTTGACCGTCGCCGGGCTCAAGTTGTAAGCAACGATCTTCATAGACTGCTGCGTCGCGTTGGGAATCAGGATCGCTGTGCTCTCTTCGTTGGCCGGCGCGTGGAAAGCCCAGCTCACTGCATTACCGGGATAGAGCGAGCCCCGAGTCATGGCGATGCCGCCGAGTCGGGCCCTTTGCAGTTCGGCATAAGGAACGTCGACGCGGTCGATCCACATGCTCCCTTCCGTGTTCATATATTCACGTATGGCCGAGGCCTCGATCTGTGAAGCGTAGAGCGACTCGAGAAAGTGTTTGTCGCCGGTCATTTGCCAGGCCAGATGCATTGTGCCGTAGTTGGCCGGAGGGGGGACATTCAAACGCTGGCTGTTCGGATTCGGGGTCGCGGGACGCGCCGGGTTCGGCTGTGGGTTACCACCCTTCACCAGGTTAACGATTTCGTTTCCCCACGTCTGTCGCACGTCTAACTGATCAAGCGCGTTCGAGGGAATTGTTTCCAGCGCCCGCGGACCCTGGTCTCGAAATGGTTCGAGGTACTTCGAATCTCCGGTCCATTTCCAAGCCGCCCAATAAACCGGCAGGACACTGCCCCGATTGTTGGGCGCTTCTCTGTCGTCAATAAACCGAATTGCGATCGATTGCCTGACTGCACCGTTTGGGTCTGTCCGTCGGTGCGCGAGAAAACCGTCGGCAAGTTCGGTGATGATTTTCTTCATCAGCGGATTGCCGTTGTAATCAACCAGCATGATTCCAGGGTGAAGCACCAGAATCGAACTGGGCTTGGACCAACCCCAAGGTTCCTCTACCGCCATCTTCCGGCCATTGTAGTAAGAGGACATTATGTGTCGATGTCCGGCGCTGTTGATTCCCGTCAGGCCGATGACTGAGCGCGCGTTCTCCATCGCCCGCTCGAGTTGTTTCGGATCGCCATAGTCCAGCAGCAGCGACTGGCCGAGCGCCTGAATTCCTTCTTCATAGCTATGCAACTCGTCAGCTTGACTCGTGGGAAGTCCGTTGGTGAACATGCCTTCTCTGTAGAAAGCGTCCATCTCTCTTATCAGAGATTCTTTGAGCTTCTCCGGTTCACAGCCCATCAGTGCCGTAGCGGGCCAGACATTCGTCAGATCTCCATCGTCAGACAGACCGCCGCCAAACTCACCGTTTTCAATCTGGCGCCGATCGATGTACCACAGTACGAAGCGTTTGAGATTCCGGAGTTGCTCCACCTGGCGAAAAGCCCACAGTGGTGCGCCGTCAGGTGGTGTCGGTTGCGTGAACGCAGGCTTCGGATGCGTGCGGTTGCTATCGTACCAATAGGTTTGCGCCAACCAGTTATTTGGATTCACCCGCAGGACGTCATTGATATCTGCGGCGAAGCGATTGTAAAGATTCAGACGCGGGTTATTCGTGTGTTCTTCGATCAGCATGGCGTAGCTGTCGCGGGCCTGCGTGAAACGATCGAGCTCGTGTTCTTTGACGGCTTCCGCGCGTGGTTTGAAAATCAGGCGCAGTCGCGCGCCTTCCAGTGACGCCGGTCCGAAGTCGCTGCCCGCGCCGGCGATCGTGAGATAGAGAGACTGACCCGGTGGCGGAATTCGGTCGCGCGTATCCAGCCAGATCGTACGAGCTTCGTCAGGCTTGACTGAGAAGCTGAAGTCCAGGAGATTCCGTTGCGGCCACAAAGGATCTTTCACCTGAATGTTCAAAGGAAAGTATTCGCCATGCGTCGGCTTTACGTGCAGCGACGGAAGATCGATGGCGATGCCATCCAGGCCATCGCTAATGTTCTGCCAACCGGCGGCCGGAATCAGGATATGAACTACGGGAAGTGCAGGATTAGATTGCGAATTGGGAGTTGCGGTTTGCGAATTGGCCGGGCTGTTTCCATCGGCGACTGCTACGCTCATCGCGCGCTCATCGCTGGTGTATCTACCGTTGATGAACTTTGTGATTGGCTCCAGGCTGCTATCAGACTCAGCGTTAGTTCTTAGCGTATAAGCCAACCGCGCGCTACCCTTCGGTTCGGTGTCAAAGGTAACGTTGTAGGCCGACAACTCGCCAATCGGCTCTTCCTGCTCGACGTTTTCGAAGCGGATCTTCTGCCCGCGAATCTGAGACGGCATCCGGTGAAAAGTCTTCTCCTGATCTTTCGGACGCTGGAAGAGAAGTTTCTGCGCCTCTCCCTCCAGATACATCTTCCCCCAGGCTGCTCCGGAAATTTCCAGATGGTTCCACGGCTCGTCAGGCAGGTTGAAGGTGACGGACTTACCCGAGAGTGAATAACAATCCCAATCCGGGAGTTGGAAATAGTCATCGCGGCCTGGCAGACGCGAGCGGTTGTAGACACCGGGCCAGGTGGTTTCGCGAATTCCGTCCGTAGCTTTCCACCACCAGCGTTTCAAGTCGTAGACATCGTGTATCTCAACTTTGCGCACGGATGTTTGCGGCGCGCTCAGGTAGGGCGGCGCATCGCCTTTGCGATTCCAGCCATAGCGCAGCCACCACTCATCCTGCCATTCGTGTCTATTCAGATCTCTCGCTAACTCCGGTATCGGATGGGGCGCGATCCCTTTGGCCAACGAAGCCGCGTTCTCGTCCGACAACATCCGATCGTAAATGCGAATCTCGTCGATGTCTCCGCCGCGTGTGAAGTTGTAATCACTCTGCACCTGCATCGGGCCAATCGTTCGCGAGTGCGGCCCGAACTGGTCCAGCCCGGCGTAGAGCACTGAGTGCGATTCCTGTCTCGCGGCTAATTGCCCGTTCACATAAAAGCGAATCCCGCGCGTCTCGTCCCAGGCCAGCGTCAGATGCACCCACTCATTCGGCTGGGGAAACTTCGGCATGACGTACGAAACCCGCACCCGTGCCAGGTTAATGTCCGTTACGAAAGCATCGAAGCCGCCGCGGCCGTTATAGTCGATACGCAACCAGGCCATGTCCCAACTCGAGTGGTCGGCATAACCTACGCGAAAGATCGGAAACGCGGTCGGGCCCACCGGATAGCGAGAGCGCCACGAGAACGACAGTGTGCCGCGCTCGGCATAGATATTTCCCGGCGCCCAGTACGACATCAACTGGCTGTTCGCGCATTCGAATCCATTTCCCCTGGCGCCATCGGGGATGGTCTTTACGTCGCGAAGAAAGTTCGGTTTCGGATCTCCGCCGGCGGCGTAGTCGGCAGTGAACTCGTGATCACCGGAGAGATAGAACAGCAGTCCCGGTTCGGGCGCGTCGGCAAAGCAGGAAGAGCCGGCTCCGAGGATCAAGAGAAGGATGACTGTCTTCATAGTCTTCAGCGGCTTTGCCGCCGCACAGTGCGGTAAGGCTTTGCCTTACCGCTGGGTCTCCAAAATTTCCTGGAGGCTACGCCTCCCAGGTCCTAAGTTCCCGGCTGCACGTACGGCACTTTGGCGAACAGCCTTCGCTCCGCGCCGCGCGGGTCGTCCTCGGGATGTGACGGCACATCGAACACCATGGTCCGGCGCCGGGGCAGCGTGTACGTCTCCCATGTCGGAATCTGTTTGTTGTTTGGATTTCCAGTGCGCGCGAAGGCGATGAAGGTCTCGCTCATTTGATCGGCCATCGGTTGAGCCTTTGGACCGATAGCGGTGGCGCCTGGCTTGTCGATGTTGTCGAACACCAATTGAATGTCCGAAGCGTGGGGCGCGCCGAATTTTCCGCCGTCCCTGGGCGACACCCAGTTGAGCTGATAGGCGTAAGCTGGTGAACCGGATTTGGCGCGCTCTTCCGCTTCGATCACCGCGCCCCGCCATGAGCGTCCCGCAGTTGTCGCGGCGAACAACACATCGCTCGCAGAATAATTCGGGTAGAGCCGCCGGTACTCAGCGATGACTTCTTCGGGCTGGATGTCGACGCGCATGTTCGGGCCGAGCTTGTCCGCGAGTTGTTCCCAGGTGACCGTGAAATTGCTCTCGTCGCCGCCGAGGAACGCGCGCGTCTCGTCGTGAGTGTTGCCGATAATCATCGGAATGTGTGCCGACTGCGCCGGAGCATCCGGATAAAAGGGATGGCGCTTCAGCGAGCGCTCGTCGAGCACCGGTGCGAACGAAATGCCGCCAAACGGCAACACCGGATTGCGGGTGTTGAGCACTTCAAGTAGTTTCTCCGCCGGCAGGTTGCGAATCTCGGCCGCACGTTCCGGCGACAGCTTGAGCGCGTCGAGGACGGCGCGCGTGCGCAGCGTCGCGTTCAAAGGACCCGACGCAGTGACCTGCTGACCGCTCATGGTGGCCGCGCGGTGAAATAATCCCGCCGCTGCCGGCATGGCCATCAGCGTCGCGATCTTTGCGCCGCCGCCGGACTGGCCAAATACCATCACCTTATTCGGGTCGCCGCCGAACTCGGCGATGTTGTCGCGCACCCACTGCAACGCCAGCACTAAATCGAGTTGTCCTGCATTGCCAGAGTCGGCGAACTCAGCTCCGCCAAAGCGCGCGAGGTAAAGATAACCAAAGGCGTTCAGACGATGGTTGATGCTCACGACGACTACGTCGCCGCGCCGGCACAGCCGCACGCCGTCGTACAGCGGGCTCGATCCTGATCCGTTGTTGTAGGCGCCGCCGTGTATATAGAACATCACCGGACGCTTCCGTCCGTCGCGCAATCCAGGTGTCCAGACGTTTAGGAAGAGACAGTCCTCGTTAGGTTTTTCCGTTGAGCGCGAAGGCTGTGGAGCCGACGGTCCATAGGCGAGCGCATCGCGCACGTCAGACCACGGTTCGGGCGCGGCCGGCGGCATAAAGCGCCGCTTCGCCGTGTCGGCTCCATAGCGAATTCCCTTGAAGACGTTGACGCCGTTATCGACATAGCCGCGGACCTTTCCCCACCTGGTCGCAGCGACGGGCGAGTCGGTCGTGTGCGTCCCAGCAAAGTTCGGAATTCTGATCAGGTGTGATGCGGCCAGTCCTCCAGCAGCGACGGCGGACCTTCGGAGAAAGGATCGGCGATCTTCCGGCGATGACTGCGTGTCCGGCAACTCTTTATTCATTGAAGCCTCCTGCGGTCTTCACTTCTTTCCCATGAACTCTTTTGGCGCGAGTGCGCGCGGTGTGAAGCGCGCCTTCCGGATCGCTCCCTTAAACCAGTTCACCCGGTTCATGCGCACCCCGATCGAAGTCTTGCCGTCGTCGAGTGGTGCGATCGTGAGCGGCCCCGAAAGTTCCTCTCGCCCATCGACGTAATGCTTCATCGTTGCGCCGTCAAAGACCAGGGCTACGTGGTACCACTGGCCGAGCGGATGTTTGAAATTCTCAGCGTAGAGCGTGCGCCGGTTCTCGCCCGACTTGATGAAAGTATCGAGAAACCACTGATCGCCTTCGACGCGAATTTCGAGCAAGACGCGATCGTCGCGGGTGTTTCCCTGGATATGAAGCCAGCGTTGCTCTTTGTTGCCGCCGGAGTCTGGCCGGAAGATCGCTTCAACCGTGAAAGCTTGCCGACCGGCGATAGGATTCGATGGCACCAGCAGCGCATCAGCAACCCCGTCAAACAGGATTGCCTTGCCGCCGGGCGCATCGATCACCCGGGGATTACCGATCACGTTGGTCGGGTGGCCGCCAATTTTATCGAGCCTGTCGATCTTCCACAACTCTGTGGGCACGGCATGGCCGGACGGTTGACCGCCTGACGCGAACGCTGCGAACGCCGCCAACAGGAGAAACAGAACGCCGAGATGTCGCATCAGGTCTCCATCGACTGTGCAAATTACCGAGGCGGTCTTCGTCCCGCCATCGGCATCGTTTTCTTGAGAAACTGGTCCACGTGCTGAATTGTCAGATCGAACCACGGATGAAAAAGCCAGAACGGGTGTGGGGTGTCGGGGATGACGACGATCTCTGAAACGATCCCCAGCGCTTTCAGTTTGGCACTCATCTCCTCACGCTGTTGGAACGGGCGGTAGGAACTGCTGTTGATGAACAGGACGGGCGCGCTCTTTTTGTTTACGTGGGTGATCGGTGAAGCCTCTTTCCATACGTCCTCTTTTTCAGCAAAAGTACCGCCGATTAGTCGCGTGTTCGTATCGTACGGACCTTTCTTCTCCTTCTCGATATTGCCGGGATCGATGAAGGTCGCCGGCCCATCGATGTCAATTACGGATTGCACGGTGCTGGAAAACCTTGAATTACCGCCGTCGCCTTCGAAGGTCGGCATGCCGTTGGTCGCACCCAACAGCGCGACTAGATGTCCGCCGGCTGAAGCGCCCACCGCGGCGATGCGATTCGGATCGATGTCTAAGCGTGCTGCGTTTGCGCGCAGCCAGCGAATTGAAGCTTTGAGATCCTGAATCTGCGCCGGATACTTAGCTTCATTCGAGAGTCGGTATTCGACCGTGACCGCCACGTACCCGCGCCGCGCGAGTTCCATCGCAAACGGATTCTCCATCGCGTGATTGCCGGTAATCCATGCGCCTCCATGCACGAGGATGACGGCTGGAAACGGGCCTGCGCCCTTCGGTTGGAAAAGATCGAGGTGCATCTCTCGCGTTCCGTAGTGAGCATAGACCAGCTCACGCTTCGCCCTAATGCCCGGCGGCAGATCCGTTGAGAGCCGGGTGACAAAAGGATAGTTCCTGAGCAACCCACGCTCTGCCGTCTCAACCGAGAAAACTGTATAACCCGTTGGCAGGGTGGCCTGTTCTTTCAACGTGGCAGCGTCCAGCGGCGGCTGGGTAACCTGCTGGTAATCAAACCAATCGAAGTCCGCCGGCACCGAAGCGTCGCGGCCGCGACCCGTGGCGAACGGGCCCACGAAGACGCCGTTGAAGCCGTCGGCAACTTCCGAAGAAAGATACCGTGTCTCAACGCCACCAAAATCCTGGAACGGACCATTACCGAAAGCGTACGAGAAGCGATAAATCTCAGGGTAAGAACGAATTCGCAAGCGCACGAGACCTGCGCCGATTGACTTCGTCGCGGTCACGGTGCGGATGCTGCCGATCGCGTAGCGCAGATAAACTTCGCGGCCTCCGGCACTGCCGCGTCTGATTCCAAACTCGTAATGATGACGATCGTTCATGCGCACGGCGAGTCCGGCCTCTTCGCCTTCCCGCCGTGGTTGAAAGTCAACCTCGGTGGTGATCTCGCTTTCAAAATACTGTTGACGTCGTCCGACAAAAACCGGAGCTGCCTCCGGGTCATCGAGGGTGACTGACGATCCTTTCAGTCGCAGCCATCCCGGCCGCTCCGCCAAAGACCATCGGGTCGTCTCAAGGTTGCGCACGACGTTCCAGGGCAACGCCAGTTTTGGTTGCGAGAACTCATCGCGAGCAGGCGCGGCCGCCGGTGACTGCTGCGGCAGAGTCTTTACGTCCATGCGCGGCGTGATCGTGCCGTTGCCATTGATGATTGGCCATCCGTCTTCCGACCACGTTAGCGGCGCGAGAAAAGTTTCGCGCCCAAGGTGATGGGCCATGCGCGTCGCCGGACGAAAACCCAGAAAGACAGTCCACCAACTGCCGTCGTGCGCAGAAATCAGATCGGCGTGCCCTGTACCTTGGATCGGACTCGCTTTGAAATTGCGATGCGTGAGGATTGGATTGCGCGGATTGGGTTCAAACGGGCCCCAGGGACTGCGACTGCGCGCAATCGTTTCACTGTGGCCGTATTCAGTGCCGCCCTCGGCAATCATCAGGTAGTAATAGCCGTTGACTTTGTAGAGATGCGGACCTTCAGGACTGCTGCCACCGGTTCCGTTCCAGAGCGGCTTGATGTCCGAGAGTCGCTGGCCCGTTTTGATATCGATTTCTGATTGGCAAATTCGCGTCGCGCAATTCCCGCCACCGGTCGTCAGGTAAACCTTGCCATCGTCATCGAAAAAAAGCGACGGATCGATGCCGCCTTGATCAAGTTCGATCGGATCGGACCATTCGCCCGCCGGGTCCCTGGTGTGGACGAAAAAGTTGCCGTGGCCTTCGGTCTTGAGCGTCGTGACCATATAGAACGTGCCGTCATGGTAACGAATCGTAGGCGCCCAGATGCCGCCGTTCCGCGTCAGCCGTAACAGCGGTAGTTGCGATGGTCGCGACAAAGCATGACCAATCATCCGCCAATGGATGAGATCTTTACTGTGATAGACGGGTACGCCGGGGAAGTACTCAAACGTTGAGGTAACCAGGTAGTAGTCATCGCCCACGCGACAGACGCTCGGGTCGGGAGCCATTCCCGCGATTACTGGATTGTCGAAGCCGGTCGAAACCGAGGTGGTAATGGGAGACTGAGCGAGCGCGCACACCGAAGCCTGCACCCAGCACACACCGAGAAAGAAAATCACTCTGGCTGCCGGCAGTCTCAAAAACGCGCCCCTGAAGCAACGAGGCCGAATCGATCTCAAGTCCTGTATTGATGAGCGATGAATCACGTTCCCATCAGGTAACAAACGGGGGGCGCAAGCGCCCCCCTCAAAGATCATCACGGCATGATGAGCGGTTTAAAAGACAAATCGCACGCCGTACTGTACTTCGCGGCCGTTGTAGGCCACTAGTTTTGATGTGATCTTGCCGAAATTGGCGCTGGTGAAATCAACCGTTGGATTCGCCAGGTTGATGTGATTGAACACGTTGTAGGTCTCCACACGCGCTTCCAGCCGGAACCGCTCGGTTAGCTTGAACGACTTGCTCATGGTCATGTCTACCTGCGCAACGCCCGGCCCCACCAGTCCGGGATAGGTCCAGGGGTTGTCGCGTTTGTGGAGGTTGGGTGGGTCGGCTGCGTTCGCTGTCACCCCATCCGGGTTCGTCGTTGTCGGCAACTTTGCGAACTTGGTTATGTCGAACCACAGGCCCTGAGTCGGGTTGCTGACCTTGGGGTTACCGCTGACTAACAAGTTCTGGCTGAAAAAGAGCGGCCGGCCTGAGTACAGACGGGTCGTGGTCGTGAAGGTCCAGCCGCCTACGACCATGTCCACTCCCTTTGGTGCGTCCTTGAGCAGCATGCGGCCCCTGCCGATGGGAATCTCCCACGACACGGCGCTGGTAAGCCGACTACGCGGCGTATCCGTGTCCCGCCATTCGAATCTCCGGGCGTAAGTGGCCAGGTCGTCAAAGAATTCCTGGGTCTGCTCCCTCTGGTACGCGTAAGCCAACAGCACACTGAGACCCTTGGTAAACGGACGCTGCACCTGAAGCTCAAATGAGTGTAGATGTTCGCCCCTGCCGGAGGTGTTCGTCTGGTTTATCACGCCGTACTGTGGGTAAGGCCTCAGCAAGTTACCCTGATTGATCGTGGTTTGGGTGCGCAGTGTGCCCGGGAACTTGTCTGCCGTCAGGTAGTTCAGGAAGGGGTTGGCGATCGACAGGTTGAAAACTGATTTTGGCGTCTCGTAAGAGAACGACGGGTCTGCCATGTTGAGATCGACTGCGTACGGCAGGTTTGATTCGTGGTTGTAGAAGTATTCAAAGTCGAAAATGAAGTGACCCCAGATCTGACGTTGAAACGAGAAGCTGAACCGATCGTTGACCGCCGGCTTCAGGTCGTACTGGTCAATCCCGTTGGTTGCGTTACCAGCCGCGCCGATCGAGTTGCCGAGATTCGTGTAGCGGCCCAACGATTGGCCCAGGGGCTGTTGGATCGGAGCGATCGCAGTTGGCCATGGGTTAGACAGCGTCCCCTGTGGTCTTCCATTGCTGATAGTGCCGGGCCCAGGTGTGCTGGTCGAAAATCCTGCGTATTGATTCACGAAGTCGCCAAGCGGATCGCGGATCTTGGAAGATGGCGACATGTAGCGGCCCCACCCGAACCGCACCACCGACCTGTCGCCAATGCGATATGCGCCTCCGAGACGGGGCAACAGATTCATTACCGTGCGGCTCCAGGCGCTGCGGTTACTCGCGGTGGCGAATATCCATGCGCCGTTGAAGAGTTGCCTCTCGTTCTTGCTCGCGAGCAAAGCCGTAACGGCGGCGGGTATCGCCGGCGGCGTGGCCTGCATCTCCGGAATCGGCTGGGTCAGGTCGAGCTGCTGCGAAATACGATTGCCCCGATCGACAGGACCCGGCTCGTACTCCCAACGCAGACCGAGGTTGAGCGTCAACCTCTTGTTCACCTTGAAATCGTCCATGGCATACCCCGCGTATCCGCGGGTAACCGCCTCCTGAACGGGAACACGTGCCGCAATGGAAGCGTTGTCAATGTAACCCAACAGGAAGGTTGCCCATTCGCTGCCGGAGGTGGTCAGAGTAGGGCTGGAATTCTTGTCGGCCGTGAGTGCCTGCTTGATGTTAAAGGTGATCGGTTCAAAGCGCGCGCCCTTACCCTTATCAATGCGAAGCTCACCACCAAACTTTAGCGAGTGTGCGCCGGCGTAATAATTCAAGCGCACCGATGCCCCCTCGCCTTGCGGATGCTGCCAGAACTCTCGACCGGGACGGCCAATCCGGTTCGCGCTGCTCCCGACATCAAACGCCGGGTAGTAGTACTGCTCGAATGTATACAGCGAGGTCCAGAAGTTAGTAGGAAATAGATTCGCTATTCCATCCTTGCCAATCAAGGACGGGACAGCGGCGTACTCATCAGTCAGTTGGTGATAGTTGGCCCGAACGTTGAGAACCATCTTTGGCGAAATCGTGTAGACCGAGTCGGCCGCGATGCTCATCCCAAAGCGGTGGCTGCCGTTCACAGGCATTAGTAACTTACCGGTTGGGTTAGACTCAAGCAGAACTGCCTTGAACTGACCATAGCGAAAGAAAGTGTGCCACTTCTCTGAGTAGTTCCAGTCAATGCGCTCCGAAAAATTCCAGTAGCTTGTCTGATTGATCTTGAATCCCTGCAAGTTGTCCTGGCTGCCCGGCAGATTAGGAAGCGGCATCTCAGCTAGCAATTTCACTGCGGTCGGATCGAACCTGCCCACCGGGATGATATTTCCAGCAAACTGTGTCCTCGTGCCGCTGGAACCGGTGGAGGTCATTGGGTCAAAGATGTTGCGGATCACGCCGTTGCGCGTCGACTGACTGAAATCGCCAGTCCGCTCCAGCGGGGTGGGTACCGTCAGGACAAATGATAAAGGAGATGCGTCATTCCAGTGTTCATACGACGAAAAGGTAAAGAGCTTGTTCCTTAGGATCGGACCGCCGATTGTTCCGCCATAGATTTTAAGGTTGGTCCCGCGGAAATTAGTTTCGTCGGCGCCGGCAGTTCGTTTGATCGTGGGATCCGTGACGGCGTTGAATCTGGGATTACGCCAATTGCCGATTGCGGTACCGTGGAACGCATTCGTTCCTGATTTCATATTCAGCACGATCACGCCGCCCGCGCTATAGCCATACTCAGAGTCGATGGCGTTCTTCTGAAAAGTCACTTCCTGCACGGCGTCTAGCGCCGGTGTGTAAGAACTCTTGTAGCTGGACGTCAATGGCACGCCATCAAGCAGGACGTCGTTTGCCCTCGTGGTCTGACCGCCAACATCGATGTCGCTCGCGTAGGCGTGGTGATAGGGCCGATTCTCGTTGGACGTTGAGCCGGTTCCCGGGGACACGGTCGGATCTAGCGTCGCGACGTTATAAGGGTTGCGACCTCTGATCGGCAACTGATCGATGACTTTGTTCTCGACCGTCAACAACGTGCTGCTCGAACTAAATTGGACGGCGATGGGCGAGGCTTCGACCGTAACTGTTTCTTGGACGCCACCGACCGCCAACTTCAGGTCCACGGAGATATCTCCCCGGACACGGACGATTACATTTTCTTGAACGGCTTTCTTAAAACCCGACTGCTCCGCGACGACCACATAGTCGCCAGGCTCAACGAAGTCGAAGATGTAACGCCCATCGCTATCGGACGCGCGACTAGCTTCAACGCCCGTCTTGACGTTGCGCAACACTATATGGGCGCCGGGGATCGCCGCACCGTTCTCGTCGCTGACGACGCCCTGCACTTTGCCGCGATAGTCCTGCGCAATAGCGAATGATGCGCTGAAGAGGACCAACGCGAGGGCAACGAGGCAAAACCGGTAATTGGACGAAATCATAGTCAACCTCCAAGATCTTTGAAGAGAGGCTCATGGGCCTCTCGATGATCAGATTGGAACCAACGCTGACTCATGTGATGTGAATATGACTCAAGCTTGGCTCGCATTCCGAAGCCAGGCCCGGATCTGCTAGTCGGCCCACTGGACTCCAGGAAATCCCAAACAGTTTTCGTCGACGGTATTAGTGCGGCCGCCCGTTGGTTGGTCTTACCAATATAGCGCAGAGATTTGGTCGGGCCGCATTCTCAAGCACCGTCACCCTTCTTGAACGGGCGTATTCTCTGTCACGGTAAGGGACTCTGTCAAGCTCTTTTATGACCAATTCATATTCGCGCTGCTCGTGGGTATTACCAGTCGATTTGCCGCTTGGGCGTAAACGAACTGCCTCAGTTGGCGATGCACACTCTGTGAGATAGTCGGCCCGGCGTGAGTCTTGGCATTCCACTGTCTGGTCAGGGAGCCACGACTTTAGTTCTTTGAGGTAGAGAACCGGTAGATCGTCGTCGTACGATGGCGCGCGCCGGCCTTCAACGTCGTTGTTGGGAAATCCGGTTTGTTTGGAGAATCCGGATAATGCTGCGTTTCCAGACAGAAAGCGTAGTGCAGTTGGTAAGGCTTGCCATCCTTGCCGATCTTGCTGCCATTGAGAAAGTTACCACTGTAAAGCTGAATGCCGGGTTCCGTGGTCCAAACTTCCATGACGCGCCCAGTAGTAGGCTCTCGGACCGTCGCTGCTTTGCGGAGCGCGCCAATCTTTCCGTCGAGCACCCAATTATGATCGTAGCCGTGGCCAAATTTCAGTTGCTCGTCGTCCTGATCGATCCGCGAGCCGATGGCCGTTGGGCTGGTAAAGTCAAAGGGCGTGCCTTTCACACTCCTTAACTCGCCAGTGGGAATCGACCCCGCGTCAACCGGTGTGAAGCGAGCCGCATTGATCATGAGGTCGTGTTTCAGAATATCGCCCCGCCCCTGTCCGGCCAGATTGAAGTAGGAGTGATGCGTGAGGTTCACGACGGTGTCTTTGTCGGTGGTCGCCGAGTATTCGATCTTCAGTTCATTATTCTTAGTCAGCGTGTAGACGATCTTCACTGAGAGGTTGCCGGGGTATCCTTCTTCGCCGTCCGGACTTAGGTAAGTCAATTCAAGCGCGGCGCCGGCCGGGCTGTCGAAAGGTCTGGCGTGCCAGATGACTTGGTGAAAACCGTTGATGCCGCCGTGCAAATGGTTTTCTCCGTTATTGATGGCCAGCTTGTACTCGAGACCGTTCAGTGTGAAGGCGCCCTTGCCAATGCGATTGGCGTATCTTCCAATGAGGGCGCCGAAGTACTTACTGGTTGTGGCATAACCATCGGCGCTATCGAAGCCCAGCACGATATCGTCGAGATGGCCGTTGCGATCCGGGACTCTCAAAGACACGACGATGCCGCCGTAGTTCATGATTCTCGCTTCGAGGCCGTGGGCGTTGGTCAAGGTAAAGAGGTCAATGCTCTGGCCGCTCGCGGTCTTTCCAAAGTTCTCTTTTTTCACGGTCGCTTGTCCCATTCCGGTCATACTAGAAAAAAACGTCGTCGCGCTGCACAGCAAAAGAGTCACAAGTAATTTTCTTGGACGGCTCCATCTCATAGAGTGCTCCACGGTTGAAAATGTCCGAACGACGACGAGGCGGACATGGTAACAAAGATTGAGGGCCATCGGTACTCGCAGTCAACCGAGCCAGCGCTAAAGGTCGCGTGTCTTTACGAACAGAGGCAGCTTCGCTAAAGTGTCCTTCGCCTGGAATCCAGTTCTGGCGAATCCGTAACACATCAAGATCGAATTGAGAGGTGAAGCATGAATAATCGTCGCGAGTTCGTAAAGAGTCTGTTGGTTGTTGGAGCGGGAATCGCGGCATCCGGAACGTCTGGCAGCTCTCTTGTGAGTGCAGCTGACGTGGCTTGGTGGCCCGTTGACGATGACGCTTGGTCCCAAGTTCCGAGAATTCTGGCGCGCATAAAGGCGCCGGTATTCCCCAAACGAGATTTTTCGATTACTCGGTTCGGCGCGGTCGGCAATGCCCGAGCGGATTGTACAGAGGCTTTCGCCAAAGCCATCGTTGCCTGCAATAAGGCCGGCGGCGGCAGAGTGATCGTTCCTGAGGGAGAGTTTGTGACCGGGGCGATTCACCTAAGAAGCAACGTCAATCTCCACGTGACCAGAAATGCAACGATAAGATTTAGTCGTGATCCGAAGAAGTATCTGCCTCTGGTCTTTACACGCTGGGAAGGCATGGAGTTGATGAACTACTCGCCCTTCATCTATGCCTTCGCACAGCGGAACGTGGCCATCACCGGGGAGGGAATCATCGACGGGCAAGCCGACTGTGATCATTGGTGGCCATGGAAAGGTCGCACCGGTTGCGGCTGGAAGAAAGGCGACCCCGAACAAAGCAAAGCGCGAAAGTTGCTCTACGAGATGGTCGACAAGGGCACTGGCGTCAACGAGAGAGTCTTCGGCGAAGGGAGTTTCCTGCGGCCGATGTTCATTCAGCCGTATCAGTGCACCAATGTTTTGATCGAAGGCGTCACGCTCAGACACTCGCCGATGTGCCAGCTACATCCGGTCTTGTGCACCAACGTAACGATCCGCGGCGTCCATGTTGAAAGGGAGGCCGGCGCAACAGATCAAACGGGTCCTAACGCAGACGGTTGTGATCCCGAGTCGTGCAAGGACGTCTTGATCAAAGACTGTGTTTTTGCTACCGGCGACGACTGCATTGCCCTCAAGTCCGGTCGCAACAACGACGGCCGTCGCGTTGGCGTGCCATCCGAAAACATTATCATTCAGGGTTGCCGAATGCAGGACGGGCATGGCGGAATCACGATCGGCAGCGAGATCTCCGGCGGCGTCCGCAACGTATTTGCCGAAGACTGCAAGCTGGACAGCTCGAATCTAAACATTGCGATTCGCTTCAAGAACAACGCCCTGCGCGGCGGCCAACTTGAGAATTTCTATTTTCGAAACATTGAAGTAGGCCAGGTCAGCGACGCAACGATCACCGCCGACTTCAACTACGAAGAAGGAGAGAATGGCCCATACACTCCGACGCTGCGACATCTGGTCGTGGAGAACTTGAAGAGCGGAAAGAGCAAACACGCACTCGATCTTCGGGGTCTCGCCAAGGCCCACGTTAATGATGTGCAACTTAGGAATTGCACTTTTGATAAAGTTGCCGGCGGCAACATCCTGAAGAATGTGGACGGATTGACGCTGCGTAACGTGAGAATCAACGGCCAGCCCTTTACAGAGACGAAATAAGATTGAACGAGGCCGCGATGTTGGAATGCGCCGACCTGCAAGCGGAAACCTGAATCGTTATTGCCGCTCTGGTCATACCTTTTGGGTGTGGCTGGTCCGAGAAGCTGTTCACAACGGTCATTGGATCGAGTAGAATGCGTGTGTTCAAGTTGCCTTTCCGGGCGGCTAATGATGGCGAGTCGCCGGGATTGGTAATCGATGGTTAGCAGAGGGTATAAATGGTATGACCGATTCAGATAGAACAAAGTTCAGAACTGTCGAGCCAGAGCGGCGTGGGCAGACCGCTGAGGAGGTTGTTACTCAACTAAGAAGCATGATCCATCGTGGCGAGTTACGGCACGGTGACCGCCTCCCACCAGAGCGAGATCTGGCGAAGATGCTGGGCGTAAGCCGCCCCACCTTACGCGCGGGGATCCGTTCGCTGTCAGCTGTCGGCGTGCTCGAGTCGCGACAAGGAGCGGGCACGTTTGTGGTCCAGGCGGATGAGTCGCCCATGCTCGACAGCAGCTCGCTCAGTCTAATGGCTTCGCTGCATGGTTTCACTTCCGGGGAGATGTTCGAGGCACGTCGCGCCCTCGAGATGGCAATTGCCGGCCTCGCGGCTGAGCGGGCTACGGGCGAGCAGTTGGCTTCGCTGGCGGAAGAAATGGCCGGCATGTATGCCTCGCTGGAAGAGCCGGAAGAATTCCTGCTGCACGACATGCGCTTCCATCAGATGGTCGCTTCCGCTTCCGGCAATCGAATCCTGACGGCGCTAATGAACATGGTTGCCGCCGTGCTCTTTGAAGTGCGGCGCAAGACAGTCAGACGCGCACACGACTTGAAAGAGTCGGCAGAGATGCACCGCAAGATTTACCGCGCGATCCGGGATCGGAATCCGGAAGGCGCGCGGGATACCATGCGCGATCATTTATTGCTGGCGCAGGAGGCGCAGGAGTCGGAAGAAGATACTGGCGATCGAAGCACGAGCAAAAGGTTAGGTGAACAGGCGGCTTAGGTTTTAGCCTTTCACCGTGCTCATGCCAGCGCGAGCGGTTCTCACAGCTTCGATGTAAGCGCGCGTAGCCTCAGTGATCTTCGCTGCCTGGCCGGCTTGGATCGCTTTGAGGTCCACGAGATCAGCTCCCACACCGAGCGCCACCGCGCCGGCTTGGATGAAGCTCGCGGCGTTGGCGAGGGAAACACCCCCGGTAGGAATCAGATCGATTTGCGGCAGTGGAGCTTTCAGTGATCTGATGTAACTCGCTCCGCCCATCGCACCACAGGGAAACACTTTGACGAAATCCGCTCCTGCCGACCAGGCCCGAACAATTTCAGTTGGTGTCAGTGCTCCGGGAAATACCGCAACGCCTTCCTTCCTACAATAGTCAATGGTTTCAAGATCGAGCGCCGGGCTAACTATGAATTGTGCGCCGGCGCGCAGACATTCACGAGCGGTTTCCGCGTTGAGCACCGTGCCGGCGCCGACCAACACTTCATCTCCATAACGCTCGGCAATTTTTTCGATGACCCGCACCGCCCCCGGCACGGTCATAGTAATTTCGACTATCGGCAGGCCGCCTGCTTTGATTGCCTCGATCGCCTTCACCGCTGCACCGCCCGAGGAAGCACGCACGACAGGTATGATGCCAATCGACTTGATGCGTTCGAGAACCTGGGTCTTTTCCATCTTGAGGTTATCTGAAGAGAAGATCCTACACTTTAGGGAATGAGCAGTCGTGTTGATTTACCTTGCGATGCGCGCACCGGCGTTTTTCATCGCCCGCTCGACTTCGGCAAAAGTCACCATAGTGGTGTCGCCGGGCGTAGTCATCGCCAGCGCGCCATGTGCGGCACCGCACTCAACCGCCCACTGCGGCCCCTTGTCCATCAAGAAACCATAAATCAAGCCTGAGGCAAACGAGTCGCCGCCACCAACCCGATCAAAAATTTCGAGATTCTCGCGAACAGGCGCGCGATACAGCGCGCCGTCTGCGTAGCAGATCGCGCCCCAGTCGTTTCGAGTAGCCGTCTTCGCGCTTCTGAGCGTTGTGGCTACTACTTTCAGATTTGGAAATTCACTTGCGGCGTGCTTCATCATGCGGTGGAAGCCTTCGACCTCGAGCTGCGAGTGCTGCTCGTCCAGTCCTTCCACTTCGAGACCCATGCAAGCCGTGAAATCTTCTTCGTTTCCGATCATGACGTCGACCAGGGGCGCCAACTCTCGGTTGACCTTCTGCGCGCGAACTTTTCCACCAATCGATTTCCACAAGGACTCGCGGTAGTTAAGATCATAGGAGATGATCGCCCCGTGCCGCCGCGCCGCCTCGATAGCTTCTTTGGCGACCGATGGCGTAGTTGCGGAGAGCGCACAAAAAATGCCGCCGGTGTGAAACCAGCGCGCGCCTTCCTGCTCAAAGATCAGCTCCCAATCAATGTCACCAGGTCGGAGTTGCGAGATTGCCGTGTGCCCGCGATCCGAGCAACCGAGTGCGGCGCGCACGCCAAAGCCTCGCTCAGTAAAATTCAAACCGTTGCGCACTTCGCGGCCAACTCCATCGTATTTGACCCAGCGAACGTGTGACTGATCAACCCCGCCCTGGTAGATCATATCCTCCACCAGCCGTCCCACCGGATTGTCGGCCAGTGCCGTAACGATCGCTGTGTCCATCCCGAAACAGCGCTTAAGCCCGCGGGCGACGTTGTATTCACCACCGCCTTCCCAAACCTGAAACGAGCGGACTGTATGAATACGGCCAGGCCCGGGATCGAAACGCAGCATCACTTCGCCGAGACTTACAAGATCCCAGCGGCATTTGTCTTTCGCTTTGATTGTCAGGCCTAGTGCCATGGTTTCGCTCTTAGTGTATCAAGTTCTGATGTTCGCCGGCTCGAGTTTCGGTACGAGGAAACGAATCGCGAGAAGGGAAGTCAGATAGGCTGAGCTGGCAATAATGAAGAGAATCGTGAAGCTCCCAATCTCTTGAAGCGATTGCTATTGGTTTACACCGCTGGCCAGAAAACCACCGTCGACCACAAGTATTTCGCCCGTTATGAAGCTGGCTGCGTCAGAGGCGAGAAAAATTGCGGCGCCCGCCAGTTCTTCGACTTGTCCGAATCTCTTCATCGGCGTGCGTATCAAGAACTCGCGGCCTCGTTCCGATTCATCCAGAAGCTTGTAGTTCAAAGGGGTGCGGAACACGCCGGGCGCGATTGCGTTTACATTGACACCGTGCGGCGCCCACTCGACAGCCAGTGATTGCGTCAACGATGCGACCGCTGCTTTGCTTGCGGAGTAGGCGGCTACTTCGAGAAGCGCGACATAGGTGGAAAGCGACGCGATGTTAATAATGCGACCGTACTTGCGTTCGACCATGTGGCGACCGAAAACCTGGCAAGCGCGTAGTGTGCCCGTGAGATTCGTATCGATGATTGCATTCCAGTCCTCTTCAGGAAACTCGATTGTTGGTGCTCGTTTCGTTCGGCCGGCGCAATTGACGAGGATGTCCACCTTTTCAAAAGCTGACACGCTCTTGTCGAGTACTTCCAGCAGAGATGAGCGATCGCAAACGTCCGAAATGACTCGCAACGTGCGCCGGCCACGCTCTTCGATCTCTTTCGCCGCGGCTTCGACCTGATCCATTCGTCGGGAAGTAGGCACTACGTCTGCGCCGGCCTCAGCCAGTCCATGCGCAATCGCGCGACCAATTCCTGAAGTACCGCCGATGACGACTGCGACCTTGCCAGTTAGCTCTAACGGCGTGTAGCTCATTCAACTCCTTCGTTGGCTGGCGCGCCGTGGACGGCCCGCTTGTTATCAAAAACTGTGGTGTGGAAAAGCGATAAAAGAGTCACAGGTCATACCAGTAGCGCGATGAAGTGGTTGTGTGTAACACTCCTATCTCGTCGATGTCAAGCGGGAAAATCCCTCGGTTGCACTAAGAAACTGGATTGATCTGCCCTCGCAAGGTTCTTGTGTTATGGCGTACTCTGTGGTAATAACCAAGACCTCGATCTTGGAATGGTAAAACCAGTTGCGTCTGCATTCCGAAATGGGGCTGACGCCAACAGAGTCTGGTAGAAGAGAAGAATCCATTTGTCGGCTACGGTTCTCAAAGCAAACAGTCGCCAAGCAGTTGGCGGGGGATTTTGGCTAAGTATCAGTAGTCATGGTGCTGGGAGTGCTTCATCCAAGCTGAAGGCGAACCCGTTAAGACCTGAGATATTTGAAAACGAAGAAGCCGTTGGTCGCGCTCAATTGGAGGAACTACAGCGAGCCGCCGCGGGCAAAGTCGGCGACCTCGTCATCATCCTGTTAGGCGGCCGGGGCGCGCAGGCAATGTATCGCCTCGTGGGGCGAATGGCGCAGACTTCTGACCTCGATAATTTACTGAACCGCCTTCACGTTTTTACTCAAGATGCTTTGGCGCCGCTGCGGATGGATAATGCGTTGAGCTTCGTTCGCGATTTCGAACGTTTGCTGGGCGATGCGTTTTTTAGAAAGATCAAGAGCTTCACACCGATGCGAACGGACACTGACGATCCGGAAAACGAGTTGATTCGTTATACTGAAAGGTTGGAATCCCTGGGAGGCATCGACGTTTTCTTTCTCGGTCTCGGGCCCGAGCCCGGCGCGGCCTCACATCTCGCTTACATCAAACCCGGATCAGGGGCAACATCAACGGATATTGCGGGGGTGATTCCAATCTCTCCGAGTATTCTTGAGCACCACATTAATAAGTTCAAAGTGGGCGGCTCTACGGTTACGGATGCAGACGAGGCCGAGTGTCGCGCCGCAACTCAGATTATGACGCTGGGCCCGGCGGCTATACTGGGCGCGCGAAGAATCGTACAGTCGATTGTCGATGCCGACACAGCGCCGACAAAGCGCGAGAGTTATCGACGTGTGCTCAATGCCGAACTAAGCGAAGACATGATGGAACGGGCTGCCCAACTTGATGCGAATCCGGGATTGTGGTTGCGGCTGCATCCGAATGTAAGGTCTTTAGTACTGCCCGACGTGCTGGCGGCTTAGTTAAGTAGATCCAAGGGAAAAACATGTCAATTGTCCTTTCAGAGGTTGCTTCACAAATCAGCGATTACGCGATCATTGTTAATCCCCACGACAATGTTGCCGTAGTGAAGAAGCAGACACACCCCGGCCTGGACGTTGTTTTGCCCGATGGACGCAGCCTTTGTGTCACCGCAACTGTTCCCCCTGGACATCGCTTCGCCACCCGCGATATCCCCGCTGGTGATTTCGTGCGGCAGTACGGCCAGCCGATCGGTACTTCGCTTGGCATCAGGGAAGGTGACCGCATCTCGCATGACAATATGTCCGACGATGTTCCAATCGTGCGTGATCTGGTCGAAAATCTTTCGACGCCTGCACCCAGCTATATTCCCGAGGACGAGCGGGCGACCTTCATGGGCTTTCGCCGGCGCGATGGTCGAGTTGGGACCCGGAACTACATCTTGATTGTGCCGACGAGTATGTGCGCCAGTCATGAAGCGCAACAAATCTCGATGATCTCTGAGTTCACCCAGTACAAGCGCGAAAAATATCCGAACGTCGACGGTGTGGTGGCGATTCCGCACAACAAGGGTTGCGGCTGTCAGGATGGCTCGACCATCGAAGTGATGCTGCGAACGCTTTCCAATTACGCCGATCACCCCAACGTTGGCGGCGTGATCCTGATCGATTTGGGTTGTGAAAAAACCAACCTGGCAAAGGTCGAGCAATATCTGCTTAAACGGGAAAGGAGTTTCGACAAACCTGTCGCAAAGATCGGTATTCAGGAGGTTGGCGGAACGGAAGCAGCGATCGCCCGGGGTTTGAAAGAAGTCGAGAGGATGCTTCCAGAGGTTAACGAATCCGTGCGCGAAGAGTGCTCCATCGGCGAGCTTGTTTTGGGTGTCAAGTGTGGCAGTTCTGACGGGTTTTCTGGCATCTCAGCAAATCCTTCGCTGGGCCAGGCCGCTGACCTACTCGTTCGCTCTGGCGGCACCGTCTTGATTACGGAAGTGCCGGAGTTCTGCGGCGCCGAGCACGTATTGGCAAGCCGTGCCAAGGATGCCGTGACGGCGCGCGCGATCTATCGCCTAGTGGATTGGTACAAGGAGTACGCTTCAAAGTTCGGCGCGGTGCTCAATCAGAATCCGAGTCCTGGAAATGTGGCGGGCGGGCTGCTGAACGTAACTATTAAGTCTCTGGGGGCTATCGCTAAAGCGGGAACGACTCGCATTGAAGGCGTGGTTGAGTATGCTGAAACACCTACGCAGCGGGGCGTGAATTTGATGCAAGGGCCCGGCTACGATCAGGAATCCACACCGGGCCTGGTTGGCGCGGGGGCGACAGTTATCGTGTTCACTACGGGACGCGGAACGACGATCGGTAACGCGATCGCACCGGTGGTGAAACTCGCGTCAAACACGCCCCGCTTCGAGCGAATGTCGCGCGATCTCGATCTCTCGGCGGGCGGTGTCGTCGACGGCACTGAAACGATCGAGCAGGTGGGCGCCCGCGTGTTTGAGCACGTGCGCAAAGTGGCCAGCGGCGAGATTCAGGCCAGGGCCGAAGAGCACAAGCACCGCGAATTTCAGTTCTGGGCAGAGCAGACTGTTTCGTTGTAGCGAACTCGCAGAATCCCCAGGCGAACACCGTTCGATAAAGCCAGGGGGAGATCCTAATGGATGAAGAGATTAAGCTGAACTCAATATCGGCGGAGACCTGCTTCGTTCCCGCTACCAACCAGGGTAAAGGTCGCCGCGCGGCGGTCATGCCCGGACCGACGGCTGCGCGTTATTTACATTATGGTCGCATCACACTTGAGGCGGGAGATGCGCCCGTAGTTTTTGAGAACAATGAACATGAGACCGGACTGATTTGTCTGAAAGGTGCGGCGGAAGTCTTGACTGGAGGCGAGAGTTATCGCCTCGGTCGTTACGATTCGCTTTACGTTTCGCGGGACTCCAAAATTGAAGTGAAGCCCGGGAATGACGGTTGCGATCTCGCTGAAATCTCGGCGCCAGTTTCCGGAAAATATCCGGTTCGATTCGTTTCCTACGCTGATGTGCGCGCTAATCCCAAGTTGCACATCATCGCCGGCAAACCGCCCGCCGAGCGCGATCTGAACGTTTTGATCGGCGCTAACGTCGATGCCGGCAGAATTATGGCGGGCGTAACTTTTTCGACGCCGGGCAACTGGACTTCGTGGCCGCCGCACGAACACGCGCGGATGTTGGAAGAGGCATACCTCTTTGTCGATATGCCTGAGCCCGCTTTCGGCGTTCAGTTCGTCTACACGGATCCCGCAAAGCCGGAGTTGATACAGGTTGTGCGAGAAGGCGATTGTGTCTTGATGCCGCAAGGTTATCACCCGAACGTCGCCGCGCCAGGAACGCAAATCAATTTTGTGTGGATGATGGCCGCCATCCGCGAAGGTGAGGACCGCAAGTATGGCGTCGTCAACGTGCAGCCTGATTTTGCTGCGGGCGGATCGGGATTGGAAGCCGCAGCAGGTAAGTAGGCGAAGAAGGCCGCGAAATGTCTGCTACTCAATCTGAATCGAATCAAACACCCACCGCGGTCGCAAGCGCCGCTCAGCATCTGAATTGGGCCAGCATTCCCGTGGAACATCCAGCCGAAGGCATTGAACGCCAAATGGTGGTCGGCGAAAGAATCATGATCGTTCGCTTTCGGTTCGTTCCTTTTCTGGTCACGCCTGAACACACGCACCCGCACGAGCAGATGTCATTAGTCATCAGCGGTCGCGTGCGATTTCTCATCGAAGGCAAGGAGCGCATCGTCTCAGCCGGCGACGTCCTGCATTTCCCGCCCAATTGCCTTCATGGTGCAACCATGCTGGATGAGGAAGTTGTGCTGGTTGATATTTTCTCGCCGATTCGCGAAGACTTCCTAACGAGTGAAGGCTAAAGAGCCAACGTTCCTCGCCTCATTGATTATTGAAAGCAATTGGTGCCGAGGGTGGGATTCGAATTCGAACCACACGACCTTGCGGTCAACGGATTCTAAGAACGCTGGAAACGGTATCACCTGGTCTTACCAAACGATACGAGCCAATATTTTCCGGCTCAGCGGTTGTCAGGGTATCGCTTGGCTGGGTTTGTACAAAGACGTACCGCCACCATCTTAACCCGAATCTTCGAGATTTCAACGAGGCCAAGGGATGCCAACTAATTACTTACGAAACATCAGACGCACGTTTACGATTAGTGGATCACTTGGTTTGACGGCCAGGCGATAGACGGTTTGGGGCGCTGGATCGTTCTGCGTAAGCTCTTGCGAGCTATTCGCTCCGGCCGCTTGCTCTTTCTCGGTCATTGTCTGCCCGGCGCCGCCGGCCATTTCAAATCTCGTGGCTTTCGCTCCCCACTGCTTCTCCCACGATTCGACTTGCTCGCGTGGCAACTTGATCGCCTTGGCGCCCAACTGCTCTGGGGCAATCAGTGGTTGTGCAGAGACCAGGATAGTGACCACCTCGCCGACGTGCACCTTGGGGCCCTCGCTTGGTTTGATTCTGAATTTTCCCGTTGCGGAAGGAATGTAGATCAAACGGCCTGCTTTCACCTGATTGGCGTCGCGCGTTTTTTGAGTTGGGAAAATCAAGACCGGGTCGCCCAGCGAGCCGTCCGCATATTGTTCTCGATCGATTACATAGAGATAGCCGGCGCGTGAAAGCGACTCTATGCTGAGCCGAACCCTCTGGCCCGGTAGCAAGGGCGTGCCTTCCTCGATTCGCTCAAGCGTCCATTCTGACGGCCCGCCGTCTTCCTCTTCGACCAGTTCCTTGGTCTTGTCGCCGGCGGTGGAACGACGGAAGCGCCAGAAGGTGACGCCTACTTGCATGAAAGTTGTCCCGGGCGGTGGCGTGGCGTTCGCCTCATTTGGAGATTTTGCGCCAGGCTTGTACTTGGCGGTGGAGGGAGTCCTCTTCGGGGCAGCCGGACGCTCTTTTATGAACTGTTCCGCTTTGATCGCCTTCGACTCGTCTCCGTCCTGCGCCTTGGCCGTGTATGGGGCGGCAAGGCAAAGCACCAAAACAACCCCTGCCAGAATTATTTCGGGAGCTCGTTTGGTTAGCATGATCTCTCCTTCTCAATAAGCCTCGTGCGACAATTCAACGAGGCTGACCAGGATGTCGGCCCGGCCTTTTACGGATGTCGCCTTCTTCGCTTTATCACTGATTACTTCCGGACCCTCAGAATCGTATTTCTTTAGATAGAATTGCACTCGTGCGATCTGATCGGGGCTGGCGATGACCCCCGGATTACTCTTGTTGCGCGCTGCGTCACTGTAGATTGCGTCCAATTCTGGTATTGGTTGGGCTGACCAGATAATCCAGAGTTTTTCGACACCAGTCTGCTCGACAAAGCGATACCACTCTGTTTGCGGCAACTGCACGATCTGATTGGCCGCGAGCCGCGCATCCAGTTTCTTGTCGGGGGGCAATGGCCTCTTGTCTGGCGGCAACGGAAACATGATGTTGTATTCGTCCGCGCCATTCTTCCCCGGTCCGACATTGAGTAAATAAAGGGCCCCAGCCTGCGTTGGTTGGACATTGAAGCGAAACCTCCAGCCGTTGCCAAAGATCTCCTGACCCGCTGAGTTGAAAGAGTCACCGTTCGCACTTCTGTTTGTCATCTTCTGTACGGTCAGCCAGTATGTGAATGACTGTTCAGGGGCAGCGGTCGTGGTCGTGGGCGGCTTCGTTGGCGGAGTCGTGGGCCTTGCCGCTGGCCTGAGGGCATACCAAATGCCCGCAATCGCCAAGCCAAGAATCGCCAGGCTCACCACCGCGATCAACGGCGCTCGCTTATAGATTGGGGTCACACCAGCGCGCGGGAGCTTTGCCGGCGTTTCGGGATTACCGAAGTCGTCTCCGTACAGGTTGAAGACATGAACCTGGTGACCATGTTTGACCTCGGCGTTTCCGAGATCGTGCAAATAGTCTGACCATCGCGCGAGTTGTCCAAGATCATCAGCCACCCGTTTCGAGAGGATGATGTGGCCGCTGTCGCCACAGTCCATCACGCGTTGGGCGATATTGATGCCGCCGCCGGCCACATTCATGTTCGTGTTGATGTCCGCGATGTGATAGACCAGGCCGCTGTGTACACCCATCCGCAACTCGATTCCCGGTTGAGCCTTCAAGATCCGGCTGATCTCGACCGCGCACCTCACCGGGGCCTCGGGATCTCCAAAGAACACCAGGGCCATCCCGTCTCCGGTAGGGAGACGAATCAGATCCTTCGTGCTCGCTTTCTTGCATTCATCAGTGGCGAGGACGATCTCCTGTAGTTTGCGCAGGCGTTCGGTTTGCTGATCGATTAGCAGCTTGGTATACCCAACGATATCCATGAACAGCACGTGGGCCGTTTCCAGCGAAAGGGTCTCGACCCCGTCGTTGCGCGGCTGCTCTTGTGTCTGCAACTTGGTTTGCTCGTCATCGCCGAGTAAGGCCGCCGAAAGCAAATCTCCAAAATCGCGCGCTCGCTCGTAGCGATCTTTTGGTTCAAACGAGAGCGCCTTAAGAATTATCACGTCGGCTTCCGGCGAAAGATTTGGCCTTAGATCTCGGGGCTTGATACGAGTGCCTGAGCGTTGCATCTCCAGAAGTTGAAAAGCAGAGTCGGGATTGTTCGGACGTCTGCCCGTCAACATCTCGTAAGCGATCACGCCAAAGCAATACACATCGCTGGCCGTGGATACCGTCCCGGCACTCAGTTGTTCAGGCGACATGTAGGCCGCGGTGCCGACGGCTTGCTCGCCTCCCGTGCTTAGCGAGATTACTGAGTTGCGAACTTTGGCGACCCCAAAATCAATTACCTTGACTTGGTCTTCGCCGTCTTCGAGAGTCTGCACCATGATGTTCTCGGGTTTCAGATCGCGGTGCAGAATCCCTCGCTCGTGCGCGGCGCCAAGCGCTTTTCCGATCTGCCGAATAATCTTAGCCGCGCGCCAGAAAGCCATCCCCTCCGGACTGATCAGGGACCTCAAGCTAACGCCATCGACATACTGCAGGACGATATAGGGTTTGCCATCTGCCAACTGGCCCGAGTCGAAGATGCCGACGATGCTGGGGTGATCGATGCGCGCGAGTGCTTCCATCTCCTGCTTGAATTTCCGCACGCTCCAGGCGCTATTTATTTTTTCATCGAGCAAAGCTTTGACGACCACCGGCCGGGACATCATCTTCTCGTCAGAGGCGAGATACACAACTCCAAAGCCACCGCGCCCCAATCTTCGCTTGATGAGATAGCGGCGATCCAGCATAGTGCCGATGAGCGGATCCTGATCGACTTTCGTAGTCATACCTACGGGGCCGTCGTCCCTGTCTCTCGTGTCGGCTTCGGTAAGGATTTCGTTGGCTTCGTCCATCAAGGGCTAAAGAGTCCACTATTTCCGCTTGCGGCACAACCGCTGCGTTTACCGCGAGCGTCCGTCCCGAGTCAAGCGCGCAATCGCGAAACGTTCGGCTCCGCCTGCGCGCATATTGAAAACTCTTGGTCGTTGCACGCGCTTCTCGTCAGGGTCCACTTCCTCCAACTGCTTTCCGGTCTTACGCTTCTCGCCGGCAATCCGCGGAACCCGCTCGGTGGCGTAATCAAACCATTCGTTGAGGAAAACCTCGCCGTTGCCATCAGCATCGGCCGCGCCGGATTTGATGCCTTCTTCGACCAGGGCGTAAGCCAAATAGCTATGTTTCAATCCGGCTGATTCAAAGGCCACCTCGTCGCTTTGAGACGCAGTCAGCACATACATTCCCTTTTCATAAGCCAGTTGCGCGAGCCCTCTCGCATTCATCGGGCCACGCCGCTCGTCCGCAGCTTGCAGCGCCTGACCCGAATTGCAGGCATCGATGATCAGCAGCAGTTGATCCACGTCGAGGGGCTTCAATGCTTCTTCGACCTCGAGGTCGGAAATACTGTGCGCCAAGATTGTCGCCAATCCCGCCTCGTCCAATTCCGATCGCTGACCCTGGTAACCAAGATCGTGCGGGATGAGATAGAAACGATCGTCTTTTGCAGTGCCGTGGCCCGAGAAGTAAAAGATGACCGCGTCTTCGGGCTGCGCCGGTTTGATCTTCAAAAGATCCGCGGGCGCATTCTTTGGCACTGAGTTCTTTGCAGTCCCCGCCAACAATCTCAAAGCCAGCAGAATATTTTCCTTGGTTGCATCTTCGTTTACCAGCGAGATGACTTCAATCGGACGATAGCGGCCCAGTGCTTCCTGTTGACTCTTTAACTGGATCCCGATTTCGTTGGCATCGGCGACACTGTAATTGAGATTGTACTGTGAATTTGCGTACTTGCTAACGCCAACCACAACCAGATATGCAGTGCCGTCGCGGCGAAGGCTCTCTGCGCCGTTTATCGACAACAGGGAATCGGTTGACTTTACGTTGTCCCGATTGAAAGCGTACGCGGTAAATTCATTTTTCCCGGCGACAATTGGCACGCTGGTTTCAATCGCACGTTTTGGCGCGCCTTGCAGCACATCGCCGGACCAGACCTGGACCAACAGCCCGTTGCGAAACAACCGCAGATCGCGCGCGCCGCTGCCATCTCGATGTTCAGAATCCGCGGCAGCCTCGGCGGTCTCCAGCCTCAGCTTGATCGTGCGTGTCGAAACATTGGCGGACGCATCCGTACTCGCAAGATGTATCTGCGGTTGACGCCGGTCTCTTTTGGAAATGTCCTGCTTCGCTTTTGGATTCTTGTTGGCAAGAATATCCGCCAGCAGACCGGGATAATAGAATTCGTTGAAGAACGATTCAACTGGTGCGACTTTGAAAGTACTCTGGCTAAACCGCCAAAGCAAGAGGTTCCACGCCGGATGAGAGCCGTCAAACAATCCGCCTGGAGTAGCCACCAGCCAGTCGTTCGTTGCGGGGATCGAGACCACGATGGCGGCCTGTGCGCCGCTGTCTGGCCTCCAGACGATCATGCTGCCATCGCCATTGGCGGAAATTAGCGATTGCGAATCGTTGCTAAAGACAATTCCGTTAACATCCCCGGAAGATCCGGCTAGCGTGCGCACTGCTGATCCGGTCTTAACATCCCAGAGCCGGACAGTTTGGTCCATACCGCCCGAAGCCACCTGATTCCCATCGGGACTAAACGCCAGACTGAAGATCTCGCCAGTGTGCACGGTCATTGTCCGCATCTCGCCTGAGGCTATTGTCAACAGCGCAACTTTGTTGTCAGCGGTTCCCGCTGCCAGCAAGGCCCCATTCGGACTGACAGCGATCGCGTTTACCTGTCCTCCCAACTCGAAAGTCCTGGTGACGGTTCCGGTATCGAGATTCCATAACTTAATTGTCTTGTCGGTGCTGCCCGAAGCAATGAACGACGAGTTCGGCACGAACGCCAGGCTCGTGACCTCTCCCGCATGGCCCGTCAGGATTCGTGTCTGCTTTGCAGCAACATCCAGCAGGCGAACTACCTGGCCGGTTCCAGCAGCGGCCACCAACTTTCCGTCCGCGCTGAAAGCGATTGTGTTGAGGCGTTCCTGGCTGAAGGAAACGCTATGAATTTCGTGCCCGCTGTTCGGATCCCATAGTTTCACTTCGCCGCTATTGCTTGCAGACGCGACCAGACGACTGTCTGGACTAAAGGCCACTGCTTTCACCCAGCCGGTGTGTCCGGCGAGCTTTGGCACTTCGCGACCGGTCGCCACTTGCCAGAGCCTGATCGTGCGATCGTTGGTGCCCGTGGCCAACCATCTGCCATCGTGGCTGAACGCCACTGAGAAGAAACTGGCTGAATGACTTGCCAGCGTGCGTACCAGTTTCCCGTCCGCTGCGTCGTGAAGTTCTACCACGCGGCTGCCGGGGCTGGAAGCGATGAGTTTTCCGTCTCTGCTGAGCGAGGCAAACAAAATTCCTTCCGCTCCCTGATCGCCGGCAACGACGCGCTGTTGTTTTCCCGTCGTCACATCCCAGAAAGCAGTCGTCCCGTCAGCACTGGCAGATAAGAAAACGTCGGAGGCTGTGAGAGCTCCCGCCAGGATTGCCGCCCCGCCGGGTTTCGACAGCATGCGATCGTGTCCGTTAGTGGTGTCCCAGAGTACGAGGCTGCCATCCATGCTGCCGGACACCAAATGCCGTCCTTCAGAACTAAACGAGAGCGCCGTGATTCTCTGGGAATGTTTGCTAAGGGATCGTAGTTCGCGCCACGTTGTCGTGTCCCAGAGCTTGATATTGTTATCCCCGCTGCCCGAAGCCAGAGTCCTTCCGTCCAGGCTAACTGCAAGCGCGGTGATTCCCGCGGTGTGACCTTTGAGCGTTTGCAGCAAGCGACCGGAAGCAGCGTCCCAGACCTTGATGGTGCGGTCAGCGCTTCCGGAAATAATCCAGCGATCATCAGGGCTAAAGGAAAGCGCCTCAACCGGACCTTCGTGGCCGGCCAGAGTCAACAGTTCGCGCCCTGAAGAAACATTCCAAACTCTTACCGTGCGGTCGTTGCTGCCTGAGGCGAGCAGCTCACCATTCCGGCTAACAGCGAGCGACTTGATCCAGTTCTTGTGGCCGGTAAAAGCGCGCAGCTCGTGACCGGAATCCACGTCCCACAACCTGATCGTATTATCAGCGCCGCCCGAGGCGAGCCAGCGATGATCTGGTCCGAATACCGCGCAGTTGATCCGCGAGCTGTGGCCGGTCTGAATTACTAACTCAGGTGGCGTGATGTCTGGACCAGCGGATTGTGAAGTCGATCGTATCGGACCAGAGAACAGCAGCCCAATCGAGACAATGACGAGCGTTCGCCACAAACGGGACGCGAAATTTTCCTTTGCAGATTGTAGAGTCCCGCCCCGCTGAGCGGATCGCGAATCGAACGTTGTGGTCTGGCTACTGCCCACTGCTTCCTGCCTTCTGTTCTCTCAAGGTCCGAATCTGAAGCGATACTCAGCCGAAGTCACAAAGCCCGTGACCATCCCGCGGGGGTTGTTGTTTAGATCTAGATCGGCAATCCATTGCAGGTAGAATCCATCGGGTTGTCGCCTGAGATAGCCAAAGTATTCCATCACTGCGTAGGCCTGATGGTTGTACTTCGTCGAGACTTCAGTACTCTCCACTATCTGTCTCAGCACCTGCGCGCGCGTCATCGTCGAACCGTTCAAGCCATTGATCATTGTCTGCCGGGTTGATAGCGTCACGCCCGCGGTGTTCAAGAGCGCGTCCACGTATTGAGTGTTATTGAGTGGATTGTAAGTGTTCGCGAACGCCGACCGCGCCATGAAGTCTGTGATGAACTGCACCTTGGCCGCTTCCAATTGATTGGCATCCAGAAATCCACTCACGCGCGCCAGGTCTACTACGAACTCTGAGTAATCCGGCTTGCGACCAAAGGCTACCGGATAAAATCTGTAGACAAAGTAGCCGCGCTCCTGAAACTCTGCCGATTGAAAGAAGAGTTGCGAGACGTGTATCCGATCGCATTGCGTCGTGTCGCCTGAGCAGTTGTTGATGGTGCCCGCCCAGCCCGCTAAACCAGGTGGGTCAGGTTCACGGCCGAGGAAGTCTATGTACTGCTGGCGCACAAAGAAGTTTGTATTGTCGATCGGATTTGCGCCGTTGGTGCTGTCGTTATCGTTGATGGTCACCGTCGCGTTGGCCTGAGTCCCCAGAGTGGCGCCACTCGGACTGCTGAGACTGACGGTGAAAGTTTCGTTGCCTTCGGCGTAAGCGTCGTCAACGATCGCTACCGAGAATGACTTTGGCGAGGCATCGCCCGCAGCCCACTGCAAAGTGCCGCCGGTGTTCGTGTAATCACAGCGCGGCGAGGCGATGCCATTAAAGACGTTACAGTTGGTCAGGCCCGCGTTGTCGTTGGTGACAAAGTTGACCGCAGCGGCGCTGCTGGTATCGCCACTGCGAGTGACCGTGACGTCAATACGTGGCCCCGCTTCGCTGATGGCGTACGTCGCCGAACTGAATTGCACTGCGATCCTGCTGGCCACTGCAAACGGTGACAGTGAAGTTACCCGAGCGCAAATCTTCTTGGTGGCAAAATCACGGCTGTTGGTCCGGTCCACCAGCGTGCCGCCTTCGTTGTGCAGAACGCTCAGACTGTTGAAGACGTTCACGTCCGTTACCGAAGAGAGCGTAATACAAACATCAACTGGCGGAGTGTACACAGCGGTGGTACTGATATCGAAAGCGACGCTGCTACCGTTAATCACATACCCGCCCGGCACGGTGCCCGCGCTGGCTGGCGCTATGCCATTTGCTGTCGTCGTGCCGGCCGTACCCACCTGCGCGAACATTATGTCGACGGGCGGGAGGGACACGCTCACGTTACTGCCAACCGGAGTGAAACCTTGTGGTGTCGGAGTTGGAGTTGGCGTCGGTGTGGGCGATGGGTTCACAGGTAGACAAAATGAAAACTCCGACGTGTTGCCTTGCGGATCCGTCGCCGTGCAGTTGACGATCCCGCTGTTGATGCCTACCGGAAGCGGCAACGGAAAAAAGAATGCCGCATTGCCGTTGTTATCGGTCGTCACGCCCGGCACCTTACCCGTCACCAATGGTTTGCTAGTCTGCTGATTAGTAATGCACTGCGCATCGACGCTGAAATACCAGTGCACAGTGAACGCGGTACTGGGTGTGCTGTTCAATGTCCCATTGACCGTTACGGTCACATCGGGATTGTCTCCCCTGGGCTTGGAACCATCGCCAGGCGCTGCTGCCGTTACCGAGGTCAACACCGGAAAGTTCTGGTGCAGGTTGGCCTCGCCGGGGAAAGGACCGCCGGTCTTATTGGGCGTTACGCCGGCTGTCCCCAGGTCTATGCCGAGTGCGGAGTTTGAAAAGATCGAGTTATCGACGATCTGAATCCTAAAGGCAGGCGTGCCGGGATTAGCAGTCACATTCGGAATACGCACGCCGCTGTTGCCGTTGAATGCGATTACGTTTTCCGAAACCGTGTGCGTGATCGACTGGACTTCGACGAAGATCCCGTCGGCCTGATTTGCCAGCGGCCCGGTAGCGTTAAAGTTCGTGCCGATATAGTTCCTCTGTATCGTTGTTCCAGTGCCTCCTAATTTGCCGTTATTCAGGAACCCGATACTGATTCCGGTTAGGTTGTTGCCAGAGATCACGTTGCGCGCGCCATCGACCACGCCGCCGATCGTGCTGCCGGTAGCCTGCGTCGCGGTGATGCCATAAGTATTGGGAAGGGCGGCCGAACCGCTCGCTTTCGTGCCAATGTAGTTGCCCTGAACCTGGGTGCCGGTTGCGCCCTCTCCCAGCACAATGCCGTACGGATTATTACCGGAAATGACGTTACGAGCCGCAGTCGTAGTGCCGCCGATCGTATTGTTGAGTTGTCCGCCAAGCTCGGAAGGGTTGTAAATAAAGACTCCGGCGTTTCGATTCGGCACGGCCACGGTGCCATTGCCGTTTGAGCCGATCAGATTCCCAACGACCAGATTGTTGTTCGCAACGTCGAGCATCAAAATGCCAAAGTCTATGTTCCCTGAAATCACATTTCCTGGCGGCGTGCCCGGTGTCAATGTCTCGCCGCCGATGGAGTTTCCCGATGCGTTCTGGATGAACACGCCGATGCGCTGGAAACCCAGACTTGCGCTGCCCGTCACGTCCACGCCGATGAAGTTTCCTTGCACCAGATTTGCGGTCGAGCCGCCGCTAATGCTCACGCCGTTACCGTCAATTCCGGAAACAAGATTGCGGGCCGCTGTGGTCGAACCGCCAACTCGGTTATTGCTTGAGCTGCGCATCGATACGCCGTTCGAGAGCGCGTCCGGCCCGCTGGGTTGAAAACCCTGCGTGCCACTGCTGTTGGGGCCGATATAGCAACCCTCGATTACATTGTTGCCGTTAGTTATTAGCAAGATGGCGGAGTCGCGATTGCTGCTCGAAAAACGATTCACGATCAGACTGCGGATGGTGCTGCTGCCCGCAGTTATGTCCAGACCATTGCCGCCGCCGTTGTTTCGCAGATTAATTCCATTGATTTCAATCAGCGGCGTCCCCAGAAAACCTGGCTGCGTGGCTCCGTCGATCGAAATCGGGTCAGTGATGCGCGGCAGCGGCGAGAGAAGCGTGATCGTCCGCGCGTCAGCGCTCGTCGTTCCCTGAATCACGGTGAAGGTTTGACCTGCGACAGTTATCGTCCCGGTGCGCGCATTGCCGCTGTTGTTCTGATCCACCGAGTAGCCGACCGAGCCGTTGCCGGTTCCGTTCCCACCAGAGTTCACGTGCACGAAACTGTCGTTGCTGACTGCCGTCCAGGCGCAACCCGCGTCAGCCGTCACGGTGATCGATCCCGTTCCCGCGGTGTTACCAAAACTCTGGCTGGTGGGGCTGATCGAATACGAGCAACCAAAGTTCTGCGTTACGGTGAACGTCTGACCGGCAATGGTCATGGTGCCCGTGCGCACTGCGCCGCTGTTGTTCGGCGCCACCGTGTAAGTCACGGTGCCGTTACCGTTCTGCGCGCCATTGGGCGAATTAATCGTGATGAAGTTAGCGTTACTAACTGCCATCCATTCACAGCCGGCGAGCGCGGTGACCGCGACATTACCGATCCCGCCGAGAGTCGGGAATGATTGCGAGGTGGGTGCGATATCGTATGAACAACCCGCGGTTCCCGATGTCAGACTCAGCGTGTACGTCCCAGTCTGGTTAAAGCCTCCAGTCGTTGCTTCAATCACGTACTGCCCGGTGACGGGCAGCGTGAAGAAGCCCGTGGTGAACGGAATACGCGCGAGATGGCTGCCGTCTCCCGTCTCGTCAAGTACTGAATTGTTTGGCCCGATCAGATACAAGTAGGGAATCACTGAGTTTGGTGGTGATGTCATCGTCAGCGCTACGCCCTGACCAGCAGTGCCATTGAATCGGTAGCGATCAGAATAGGTTTGCGGGCCACGAATAGGCGATCGGCAGCTCTGCGTCGTGAGCGCGAAGTTAATTGTCTGTCCGACTGACATGGGTCGCGGATTGACGCAATCAACGATCACGCCCGTCGTGTCCATCGCGGAGTTATTAGTGAGATTAGTATCGCTCGCATTCGACAGCGCGGCGATGTTCACTGTTCGCGGCACCGCCGCATAGCCTACGTTCACCGTCATCGAGAATGCAGCGCTGCCGTTTACTGGAATAGGATCGTTGTAAGTGCAAGTGACCGTCTGGCCCACAGCCGCGCAGTTCCAACCTGCGCCGCCTGCCGAAACAAATTCGAGCCCGGCAGGTAGGTTGTCCGTCACGGTGATCGTGCCGCTGGAAGCGGCGGTGCCACCGTTACGCAATGTGAAATTGTAAGTTCCCGACAGACCGACCGAGAAGTTGCCGCTGTGTGTCTTGGCGAGGTCCAGGTCGGGTCCAGTCAGGCTGAACAATGCGAACTTCGCGATGAAAGCATCGCCGTTTGTTCCGTAGGTTGTTTGCAGCTGGCGAACGAGAGGAAAGTTAGAACCCGCATTTCCCACAACATAGGCAGTCCCCGCTTGATCCAGTGCGATTCCAAATGCTGCATCGAACTCGGTGCCACCGAAATAGGTCGAGTAAAGTAGCGACGTGCCGGTTGGGTTTAGCTTGACCACAAAGGCGTCCCACGCGGCTGTGACCGGCGCGGGGGGGCCGGCTTTCGCCGCCTGGTACGCATTGAAGACAGGGAAATCGCTCGAAGTAGTTTTGCCTGCCACATAGGCGTTGCCAGATCCGTCAACGGCAATAGCGAGGGCATACTCCAGGTCGTTGCCGCCGAGGAAAGTCGTGTAGAGCAGAGTTGACCCCGTGGGATTCAGTTTCGCAACGAAAGCGTCGATGTCACCTGAATGCGCGAAGGACAGCGAGTTTGCCGGCCGCGGAAAGTTTGCGTCAGCGGAGCCGGCGATGTAGATGTTTCCGAGTGCATCAACTGTGATCGCGTCTCCGATGTCGCTGCCCAGGCCACCGAGGTAGGTCGAGAAGATCGTAGCGCCACTGGGGTTCAACTTGGTAACAAAGACGTCAAACCCTCCAAAACCATCCTGAGCCAGGTTTGCTTGAAAGGGGTTAACGGTTAGAAAGTTAGTGGAATTAGTGCTGCCGGTGATGCAGGCGTTGCCCGAAGGATCAATCGCGACACCATGAGCTCCGTCCTCAACACTGCCACCAAGGTAGGTCGAGTAGATCCGCGCACCAGTTGGATCGAACTTGGCAACAAACCCATCCTGCACCCCTCCTCCATAAGTCGGCTGCAAAGCGTTCTGCACGGGAAAGTCCGTTGATTTCGTAATCCCGACGACGTGCGCGTTGCCGGATGAATCGAGGGCGAGCGTGCCGCCATTCCCAAAAGGACTGAATTCTTCGCCGCTGCCACCCAGATAGGTGGAAAAGATTAGCGCCGAGCCAGACGGGTTTAGTTTCGCCAAAAACGCGTCCGCCAGACCACCACCATAGTTCGGCTGAAATGCATTCAGCGTCGGAAAGTTGGTTGAATCCGTAAGACCCGCTACGTAAATGTTGCCTGAAGCATCAAGCGCGATACCGGTTCCATACTCGTTAACAGGGCCATTGCCACCCAGAAAGGTTGAGTAGGCCAGCGTGGGGATATTGTTATTCGTGGCGTGGAATTTCGAGATGACCACATCGTTCCCCCCACCGCCGAAGGTTGCCTGAAACGGGTCACGAGTGGGTAGCTCAGCAGAAGCAGTGAAGCCGGCAACGTAGGCGTTGTTGTCGCCGTCCACTGCAACAGCGTAAAAATAGTCGCCACCCCCACCGCCAAAGTACGTCGAATACCGCAACACCGGGTCGATCACCAGCGGCTGAGTTCGATCGTAGTCGTCAACCTCAAACTTCACTGCGGCCCGTTTGAGTCGATAACGCCCCTCGATCTCTCTTCGTCCATTTGCAGTCTCCTGATAGACGAGCGGTTTGTGCTGCACGATCTTTCCGCCCGGCGTGTTCAGTACCAGATTGCCGTCACGATCGATTGATTTTCTTTGGATACCGTCGTAGCTAATCTTGATGACATTGGGATCAGCGCCCGGCGCAACCACCAGATCGTATTCAAGCTGGCCCTGGCTCCCGTAGTAGACCAAATCGACCCCCGGGTAGACCTGCTCGTACTTCACCTTTGCGTAAGTCGGAATATCGGTCCGCCACTTCGAATGATCGTTGCCGATGAAATAGTTGATGCGGCCGGGCAATTCTTCCAGTCCGGTAACACGAGGCTGTGTATTCGCATCTTCTAGCTTTACCCGCACAACCTGTTGCCGCTCTGATTCCTTCGACACGAGTCGCTCCATCGGATTCGGCACCGACTTTTTCTGACCCGCTTTGTCCGGCGCCCGCAGGCTGAGAACAGCTTCATTGGAAGTTAGGAAAAGATTGTAGCCTCCGCCTCGCGCCAGGAATTTCACGCTGCTGTCGTGTTGCCCTTCGTTCAACTCAAAACTCATCGGCATGCTGCTGTATGACCGAACGAGCGCGGACTTCGCAGCTTCATCATCTCGCTTCCGTGGCTGCGATGCCGACGGATCGATTGGGGCTAATGCTCCCGCGGGAATGTCAAAACGAACTTCATCCAAGCCGGGCGCAGGCGTGCCGTTAACCTGTGACTGTTCCGCGGGCGTCAGCGCAGATTTCAAGAGTTCGCCGTTCGACAACAGGATCGCCTCGCGCAGAGTGATGATGTTGTCGCGAACATTTGTATCGGCGGTGCTGTTGACCGTGATGATGGCGCTGGGAGCGCTCAGGATTATCGACGACGCCGCTTTGTCTGAGCGCATGACGACCAAATCACTCACCGCATCGCCGTTGAGTTTTATGGGCAATAGAGCGACCGGCGAGCCATCGACATCGAGCAGAACTTCGCGCGGCTGCGTTTGATTGACATTGAACTCACGAGGAGCTGCGAGCCCGCTGTCGTTGGAACGCGCCCTGGTCAGGACTCGCACTTTTCTGTTCGACGAATCGATCGTCAAAAGATCATCAAGCGGATCGGCGGATAAGTGCGCGCTAAACAGTTGGCTTGCCCCGGGCCATTGCGCTGCGCTCTGACGCTCGGTGATCCAGCTGGCAAAGGACTGTTTGGCGCCGCTACGTTTGGTCACGGTGGTGTCTGAGTGAACAAGCCTCACTTCGCCGCTTTCCGACAAGAGGGCGATGTCCGACTTGGCGTTGCCGATAAAGTTGCCGATGGCCAGGCTGCGAATGCTGAAGTCGAATGTGCGATGCTCGATCGTTGGCGCACTCACTGTGAGGCGCTGTTGGGCGTTTAGGGATAGCTTGCGATCGCGGCCCTGAACTAGCATCAAGTCGCGCCCCGCCGCAACAGCTAAGTCAATTGAATGATCGCCGCCCAGTTCAGCCAACGCGATGGCTGTCACCGTCGCCGGCGCCGAATAAATCTCGGCACTTGATCTCAAAGCGCCTTCCGGGCCTTCAAAGACCATCACATACGAGCCGTTTGCCCCAGCTACGCCCACCACGATGTCCGTTAGACCATCGGCGCGATTAATCTCGCCAGTGGTCATTGCAGTGACCCTGCCGGGCAAGTCAAATTCCTGCGCCGCCGCAAATCCGCCATGACCATCGCCGGAAAGCAGGAAGAGTGAGTTCCGGGTGCGTGACGCAACCACCACATCCCAGTGACCGTCGCCATCGAAATCACCCGCGCCGATAAAGTCAGCCGCAGCCGGAGCAGGGAACACTTCGGCTGGCGACAGAAACGGTGCGTCGGTGAAAGTCCCTTCGGCCTTGCGTTGCTTTGCCTCGGGCGCGTTCGGATAGATGGAATCAACGTTGCCGCGCAGCAGACTGACTATTCCCTGACCGTTGTACGCATAGCCACTGACCAGATCAGGCACGCCGTCTTCGTCGAAATCAGCGGACGCTAAGCTCATCGGCTCGGCTTGATTCTGTTCCAGCGCAACGCGCAATTCCTGCGGGCCAACATAAGACGTCAGCACGTCGCGACCATCACTCAGATTGATTGTGGGGTTGCCGCGACCGGCGGCATGGACAGTAACTGCTTCGCTCAGCCGCGCTAGTCTTGCTTCATGATTGCCGAGCGTTTCTGTCTTCGGAGGTTTGGCCTTAATCAGCGCGTGAACCAGCAGAGGCAGGAGACAAAGCGTCAGGACCATTGCTAATGCGATTGGGCCATGTGGCAGAACCCTGGATACTCGATTCTCTTGTTCCAGATTTCGGAGGCCAATTGGGGGGCAACGCATTTTGGTTTGTCCTTACCCACTCTATATACGAGAGTGAGGCTTGCCAAGGATTGAGTCGAATAATGGTACTAACGACCGCAAGAATCCGGTTGACTCAAAGTAAGAAATAACCAATATTCGGGCTGGCGAGATTATGCCAAAAGCTGCCCGCCTTGCCTAGCTCAATTGACCCTCTGACCACTCTCACATATAGGACGTAGTCTCATGCTGAAACTTGCGGATGCTGTCGAACAATCGACGCTTATACAAGAGTTTTAATGGACACCAAGCCCAACGGACGGCCGGCTCCAAAACGCTTTTCTCAAGTCAAACTGAATGCGGCGAGTCAACGGCAAGAGCGAAACGCGGATCTTTTCTTTGCAGATTGTAGAGTCCCGCCCCGCTGAGCGGATTGCGAATCGAACGCTGTGGTCTGCCTGTTGCCCACTGCTTCCTGCCTTCTGTTCTCTCAAGGTCCGAATCTGAGCCGATACTCAGCCGAGGTCACAAAGCCTGTGACCATGCCCCGGGGGTTGTTGTTTAGATCCAGATCGGCAATCCATTGCAGGTAGAATCCGTCCGGCTGTCGCCTGAGATAGCCAAAGTATTCCATCACGGCGTAGGCCTGATGATTGTACTTAGTCGAGACTTCTGAACTCTCGACGATCTGTCTCAAGACTTGCGCACGGGTCATCGTCGCACCGTTCAAGCCATTGATCATCGTCTGCCGGATCGACAAGGTCACGCCTGCGGTGCCCAAGAGTGCATCCACGTATTGGGTGTTATTGAGCGGATTGTAAGTGTTCGCGAACGCGGTGCGCGCCATGAAGGCGTTGATGAAGGCGACCTTCGCGGCCTCCAACTGATTGGCATCAAGAAAGCCGCTCACGCTCGCCAGGTCAGCCACGAACTCTGAATAGTCCGGCTTGCGCCCAAAGGCCGCCGGATAAAATCGGTAGACGAAGTAACCGCGCTCCTGAAACTCTGCCGATTGAAAGAACAGTTGCGAGACGTGGATGCGATCGCACTGGGTCGTGTCGCCTGAGCAATTATTGATGGTGCTCGACCAACCGGCCAGACCGGGTGGGTCCGGCTCACGGCCGAGAAAGTCTATGTACTGCTGCCGCACAAAGAAGCCCGTGCTGTCGATCGGATTGGTGCCGTTCGTCGCATCGTTCTCGGTAATCGTCACCGTGGCGGTTGATTGGGTTCCGAGAGTTACACCTGAAGGACTGTTGAGACTGACGGTGAAAGTTTCGTTACCTTCGGCGTAAGCGTCGTCGACGATGGCGACGGAGAATGATTTCGATGAGGCGTCACCGGCAGCCCACTGGAGAGTCCCACCGGTGTTGGTGTAATCACAGCGCGGCGAAGCAATGCCATTAAAGACATTGCAGTTGGTCAAACCGGCATTGTCGTTGGTGACAAAGTTGACTGAAGCGGCGGCGCTCGTGTCGCCACTGCGAGTTACTGTGACATCAATGCGCGGCCCTGTCTCGCTCACGCTGTAGGAGGCAGAGCTGAATTGCACCGTCTTGGGCGGCGTTGAGTTCACCACCAGGCACGAGGAAAACTCAGAAGTATTGTTTTGCGGGTCCGTGGCCGTGCAGTTGACGATCCCGTTGTTGATGCCTACGGGAAGATCCAGGGGAAAATTAAATTGCGCATCTCCACTGCTGTTGGTTATCACATTCGGCACCTTGCCGAAGACCAACGGGCGGGTCGTTTCCTGATTTGTCACGCACTGCGCGTCGGCGCTGAAATACCAGTTCACTGTAAAAGTTGTATTCGGAGCACTGTTCAATGTGCCGTTGACCGTAACGGTCACGTCGGGATTGTCTCTCCTGGGCTTAGCACCATCGCCAGACGCAGCTCCGGTCACTGAGATCAACGCTGGAAAGTTCTGTAACAAGTTCGGACCAGAGTCCGTATCCTGCGGATCATTCGCAGTGACGCCAATGCCGCCGAGGTCAATTCCCAAACCGGTATTGGCGAAAATCTCGTTATCGACGATCAGGATTCGAATACCGGGCTGGTTATTGCCGGTGACGTTCGTAATCCGGATGCCGGAGCCAAAATTGTAAGCAATGCGATTTGCTTCGATCCGATCACCGTCAGCATTGGCGGGAATGATTATCCCGCCGGAGGGATCGACGTTGGTCCCGTTTCCCAGGGGATTATTACCAGTCAAATCAGTTCCAATATAGTTTTTCTGGATGACATTGGTAAACGTGGCAGCAAAATTAATCGAGCCAATTTCGATTCCAGATTTTTGGTTACCGGAAATGATGTTCCGCGCCTCGGCAACTGAACCGCCGATGGTGTTTTGGGTCGCGCCAAACAGGAGGAAAACTCCTGAGAAGAGGTTCTTCACACTCGCATTTCCATTGACGTTGGTCCCGATAAAGTTTCCCTGGACGAGATTTAGTGCAGGAGGGGGACTACCGACATTGTTAGTGTTGATTTCAACCCCATACCAGTTTCCCGAAATGATGTTGCGCGCCGCAGGTGTCGTTCCGCCAACCAGGCAGGAACCTACGCCCGCTTCCAAGTCAACGCCATCACCTCCGGAGCCGGCCACGCCGTCGATATCCACCGTGCCGGTGACGTCGGTGCCCAGAAAGTTTCCTTGCACCAAAGTCCCAGAGGACCCCACATAGCTGATGAGAATACGACTGCCACCGCCGGCGATGATATTCCTCGCGCCGGCAGTAGTGCCGCCGATTAAATTGTTAGGGGAACCAGGCGCGCTGTTCGTCGAAATCCCGTTGAAAGTATTTCCAATTAACCCCGTTCCGGCGGCGTTCGTTCCAATATAGTTTCCCTGGACGACGTTGTTTTCAGCCGGATCGGAATAGAACGTGCCGAAAATAATCCCGTTGTAGTTATTTCCCGAAATCAAATTGCGCGCGGCGGCGGTGGTTCCTCCCACGACGTTGTTCGCGGTATCAATGTCCAAGCCATCGTTCGTATTTCCTCGATCCAAGTTTCCCGCGATGTCGGTGCCGATGTAATTCCCCTCTACAATATTCGAGCCACCTTGCAACAATACGATTCCCTCATCCGTGAAACGATTGACGACCAGACCGCGGATAACCGAATTACCGCCACGGAAAACAAGCCCGTCGGTAAACGAGCCCACATTCATTCCATTTATCTCGATGATTGGCACGCCGGCAAAACCCGGCTGAGTCGTGGCGTCGATAGTTACCGCTTCCGTTAGATCCGGAAGGAAGGGTGCCGGCGTAATTGTTTGTGGCCCACTTCCGATGCTGAAGCTAATCCGATCGGCGCCGGGCTTTGCGTTCGCTGCTTTGATCGCTTCGCGGAGGGTGCAGTTTGCCGCATCGCATGCGCCATCGTCCGTGTCGGCGGCAGAATTAACGACGAAGTTCTGCGGCGGCGGATCATCGCCGAAGATCAAAGTCCAGCCGTCTTGAAGACTTGACTGGATCGACGTGCCTCCGCCGCCGTCGTCCATGCCGTACAACTTCCAGGTGCCGTTAAGATTGTTGCCATTGAAAGCGGCGAGCGTGCTGGCATAAGGAGAAGACGGGGCTGGTGACGGAAACACGTCCGTATTGCCATCGTCAAAGTTCGTCGGCTTGAAGCTTCCGGTTGCCAGTAAAGATCCGATAGAGCTTGGCGCGCTATCGTCGAAAGTAATATTGAGCCCACTCGTCAACTGAGTGCCACCGACGTCGGACATCAGCATTACTTTCTGGCCGGCGGGACTTACCAGAATAAGGTCAACGACCGACGGTTTGCCGCTGCCAAAGCGATTTAGTTTCATCCTGATTTTGGAATTCGGATCCGTCACACCGGACACGTCAATCGTCGAAGGATAGGGATCGGATTTGCCCGGAGTTGCGAAAAAAGCGCTCATGAAGAAAAACCCAGGGTTCGTAAACGTCGCGTACTGGGGGCTGTCAGACGGCGGCTGGGTTGAATCTTTGCCGGCCTCTGTCGGGACGATGGTTGGCTGGGTCGCGCCTTCGCGAAGAACGACCAGATCGCTTAGCGCATCGGTATCCAGGCGCATCGGCAAGACAGCCGTGGGATTCGCCGAAACATCGAGCGCCAGAGTTTGCCATGAAACGATTGAGGGTGCCGTCCTCGCTGAAGTTGCTCTCTCTGGACTCTCGGTTCCGACCTTCGCCGCCTGAGCCTTTGAAACAACGCGCATTTGCCGGCCGCTTGGATCGAGCAACACCAAAGTGTCCGCCGGAACACTAGAGACCCTTGTCGTGGTAATCGAACGAGCGCCGGGCCATAGCTGTTCACCAGTAGTCTGTATCTGCCACGAATCAAACTGAAAAGGCGGCAGGATTCGCAGCGGCGCGGTGCCGCCTTCACGTGCGCTACCGAAACGCGAAGTGCGACCGGCCGTGTAGTTTTCTACTTCGCCTTTGATTACCGCCCATTCTTTCGCGGTTACCGCGGGCTGAGTCAGGATGTGAACGGCGCCATCAGTCGAAAGCAGCGCCAGATCCTTAAAACCATCACCGCTGAAGTCACCAATCGCTACTGAGCGCAAATCAAAATCAAAGATGCGCGCCGTGAACTGCGGCGAAGAAACGGTGGCTTGGTTCGCTTCAGACAAGGAAAGTTTTCGGTCGCGGCCGTGAGCAATAATAAGGTGATTGCCGGCGGCAATAACGAGGTCCATGGGGTAATCGCCATCGATCTCTCCCAGCGCAAACGATACTGCCGGCGCCGGCAGGGTCAAGATCTCTGGACTGCCGCGCATTGCTCCCAGTGGCCCTTCAAATACACAAGCCTTTGGTCCGTCTGGACCATCGATACCAACCACGATATCCGTCAAGCCGTCGCGGCGATTGATTTCACCGGTCGTAAAAGCCGTCACGCCGCCATTCAAAGAGATTTCTTTTTCTGCTCCAAATTCTCCCTTCCCGTTCCCGGGCAGGAAGTACAAGCTGGTTCCGCCACGCGCCGCCAACACAATGTCCCAATGACCGTCGGCATCGAAGTCTCCCGCGCCAAGAAAGTCCGCCGGCACTCCCGCTTCGACCGCGAGAGCGGGAGAGAGAAAGGGCGCCGGAGTAAAACTTCCATCCGCTTTGCGTTGCTTCGCTTCCGGCGCGTTGGGATAGATCGAATCAACGTTGCCGCGCAGCAGCGTCACGATGCCCTGACCGTTGTACGAATAGCCACTAACCAGATCAGGCATGCCATCTTCGTCGAAGTCGGCTGACGCCAGACTTAGCGGAGCGGCCAGATTCTGTTCCAGCGCGACTTGCAACTCTTGCGGGCCAACATACGAGGTCAACACGTCGTGGCCATCGCTCAGATTGATCGTCGGATTGCCGCGACCGGCAGCGTGGACGATAACTGCTTCGCTCAGCCGCGCCAGTCTTGCTGGTTTATTGTGTGTGGTTCCCGTCTTCGGAGTTCTTGTCTTAACCAGGGCGTGAACCAGAAAAGGCAGAAGGCAAAGAGCCAGGGTAACAACTAAGACGATGGGCGTGCGTTTCAGGAGCTTGGACAGGCTGGGCTCTCTTAGCAAATTTCCGAGGCGAATTGGGGGGCAACGCATTTTGGTTTGTCCTTACCCACTCTGAATCCACGACCGCAAAAACTTACGTGACTCAAGCAAGAAAGAACCAACATTCGGGCTGGCGAGATTATGCCAAAAGCTGTCCGCCTTGCCTAGCTCAACTACCCTCTGGCCGCTTCTCATATAGAGGACGTAGTCTCATGCTGAAACTTGTGGATGCTGTCGAACAATCGACGCCTATACAAGAGTCTTACTGGACACCACGCCCAAAGGACTGCCGGCTCCAAAACGCATGTCTCAAGTCAAACTGAATGCGGCGAGTCAACGGCAAGAGCGAGACGCGGATCTTTTCTTTGTAGATTGTAGAGTCCCGCCCGCTGAGCGGATTGCGAATCGAACGCTGTGGTCTGGCTACTGCCCACTGCTTCCTGCCTTCTGTTCTCTCAAGGTCCGAATCTGAGCCGATACTCAGCCGAAGTCACAAAGCCTGTCACCATCCCGCGGGGGTTGTTGTTTAGATCCAGATCGGCAATCCATTGCAGATAGAATCCGTCCGGCTGTCGTCTGAGATAGCCAAAGTATTCCATCACTGCGTAGGCCTGATGGTTGTACTTAGTCGAGACTTCAGTGCTTTCGACAATCTGTCTCAAGACTTGCGCACGGGTCATCGTCGAACCGTTCAAGCCATTGATCATTGTCTGCCGGCTCGACAAGGTCACGCCCGCGGTGTTCAGCAGCGCGTCCACGTACTGAGTGTTGTTGAGCGGATTGTAAGTGTTCACGAATGCCGTCCGCGCCACGAAGTTCGCGATGAACGCGACCTTCGCTGCCTCCAACTGATTGGCATCAAGAAAGCCGCTGACGCTCGCCAGGTCGGCCACGAACTCTCCATAGTCTGGCTTACGACCAAACGCTACCGGATAGAACCTATAAACGAAGTAACCGCGCTCCTGAAACTCTGCCGATTGAAAGAACAGTTGCGAGACGTGGATGCGATCGCATTGCGTCGTATCGCCGGAGCAGTTGTTGATGGTACTGCTCCAGCCGGCCAGGCCGGGCGGGTCAGGCTCACGGCCCAGAAAGTCTATGTACTGCTGCCGCACAAAGAAACCCGTGCTGTCGATCGGGTTGGTGCCGTTCGTCGCATCGTTCTCGGTAATCGTCACCGTGGCGGTTGATTGGGTTCCGAGAGTTACACCTGAAGGACTGTTGAGACTGACGGTGAAAGTTTCGTTCCCCTCGGCATAACCGTCATCGACGATCGCTACCGAGAATGATTTCGGCGTAGCATCGCCGGCCGCCCACTGCAAAGTCCCACCGGTGTTCGTGTAATCACAGCGCGGCGAAGCAATGCCATTAAAGACATTGCAGTTGGTCAGGCCAGCATTGTCGTTGGTGACAAAGTTAACGCTCGCGCTGCTTGTCGTACTACCCGAGCGAGTGACGGTGACGTCCACGCGCGGGCCGATCTCGCTGATACTGTAGCTCGCCGAGTTGAATTGCACCGTCTTGGGTGTCGGAGTGGGCGTAGGTGTAGGTGTCGGAGTCGGCGTAGGTGTTGGCGTCGGAGTCGGTGCTGAACCCACGGGGAGGCACGCCGAGAACTCCGAGGTGTTGCCTAGCGGATCGGTCGCCGTGCAGTTAACGATTCCGCTGTTAATGCCCACCGGCAGATCGAGGGGGAAATTGAACTGGGCATTGCCGCTACTGTTGGTTGTCACATTCGGCACCTTGCCGAAGACCAACGGGCGGGTCGTCTCCTGATTGGTAACGCACTGCGTGTCGGCGCTGAAATACCAGTTGACCGTAAACGTTGTACTCGGCGTGCTGTTCAACGTAGCGTTGACGGTGACGGTCACCTCAGGATTGTCTCCCCGAGGTCTGCCAGAGTCAGGCGCCGCGGTTGTCGCCGACGTCAATACCGGAAAGTTCTGGAGCCGATTCGGGCCATCGTCAACGTCCAGCGGATCGTTAAGAGTGATTCCCGAAGGGCCGAGATCGATCCCAAGGCCCTGGTTCGCATAGATCAAGTTATCGGCGATCTCAATCTCAATGCTGTTGATGTCCCCTCCAGAGACATTTGTGATCCTGATTCCGGCCCCTCTGTTGTAAGCAATGCGGTTTTGAATAATACGATCGCCGCGGGAGTTAGCGGGGATGACGATGCCGGCGTCGGAATCCACGAAGAATGCGGTGCGACCGTTGGGCACGGCGGCATTGCCGGTCACGTCAGTGCCGATGAAATTTCCCTGCACCACATTATTCAGCGCCCCGCCTTTCGTAGGCTCGCCAAACCGAATCCCGGTTACTGCGTTACCCGAGATTATGTTGCGCGCGGCCGCCGTTGCGCCTCCGATCGTGTTTCCACTTGCATCGAAAAAGGCGTATATCCCGTATTCATTTGTGAGCTTGACGTTGCCACTAACATCCGTTCCGATGAAGTTACCCTGCACCAGATTCCCGGTTGTAGTGTCGTCAATCATCTCCATGCCGATAAAATTACCGGAAACAATATTTCGCGCGGTCGGTGTGGTACCGCCAATCGTGTTGTCATGCGCACCGCCGCTGATAGTCACGCCGTTGTTGTTCCCGGCGTTGGTACCACCGGGAGTGGTGGAAAACGCTTTTGTGCCCGTGACGTCGGTGCCAAGATAGTTGCCCTGCACCAGGCACCCACTGGTACCCAAGGCAGCGAAGTCAACCCCGGACGGAAAGCTTCCGCCAGTAATTAGATTACGTGATCCGGCAGTTGTGCCACCGACAATATTGTTCGCTGAGCCGGAACCGTCCCGCGTAGTTACTCCCGCATGCGAGTTCCCGATAACCGCGTCGCCGCTGATATTCGTTCCGATGACGTTGCCCTGGACCAGGTTTTGCCCAGGACCCCCCATTACGACTCCATGAGCAATCCCCGAAATCAAATTACGTGCTGGGGCAGTTGTTCCCCCAATCAGATTATTAGGCGAATCGATCCCAACGCCATCGGTCAGTTGATTGCCTCTATCGAGCATTCCGGTTGGGTCGGTCCCGATAAAGTTCCCTTCAATAATATTGTTCCCGTTCGTCAGCAGAGCGATCGCATCGGTGTTATAGCGGTTGATTACCAACCCTCGCACGACACTGTTCCCGGCCTTCATGTTGAGAACACCTCTGAAGCCCCCGGCGAACCCTCCGGTGTTGGTCCCATCGATTTCGATTAGTGGCACACCGACAAATACTGGCTGGGTGGTGCCGTCGATGGTAACTACGTCAGTAACATCAGGCAGAGCCGATGCCGGCACAATCGTGTGCGCACCACTGGGTTGAATATTGAACGTGATGAGGTCGGGGCCAACCTTCTGGTTCGCGTCCAGAATCGCCTGACGCAGCGATCCTGTACCGAGGTCATTCGTGTTAGTCACAATAAAGGTCGCTGGAGGGGGGTCATTCAAGATCACTTCCCAACCACCAGCGACCGTTCCGGTGATTGAATTGTTGTTGGCTACATACAAGCTCCACGTGCCATTCGGATCCGTGCCCGCAAAAACCGAGAGCGCACTGCCGTACGGCCCGGCTGGCGCCGGCGCCGGCAGGGCGCCGGGCGGCGGGTTGGTGACCGTGGGCTTGTACGTGCCCGATATGACACAACACGCCGGCGCGGTGATCGGGGCACTGGCGGCGTCGTCAAATGTCAGATTGGCGTTACTGAGATGAGCAAAATAATGAGAGAGCACGAGCACTTTTTGCCCACCGGGACCAACCACGAGGAAGTCTGTAGCATTCGCGAAGCTCTTTGTAAGGTTATCCAGTCGGATACGCACTTTGTCCGGGGAGCCGGTGAAGCCGGCGACCGTGATTGTCGAAGGGTACGGCGTGCCTCCGACTGGAAATGGACCGCTTGCGTTTATAGCGATCGGAGCGAGATTAGAAAACACACCGGAACCTTCGGGATTCACGCCCGGCTGTCCCTGCGCACTTCGTGAAGACGTCTGCATAATCGTTGGCGCCGACGATCCCGTTTTCAGCATCACCAGATCACTCAGCCCGTCCACATCCAAACGCATCGGCAAAGCTGCCACCGGCTCACCCGCCACGTCGAGCGAAGTAACTCTCGGCGCTGCTGCCATCGCCGTACTTGATTTCAAAGCAGCCTGCTGGGATTTGCTATCCGTCACACGGCTGAGCGTGCGCAGCTTGTGCGTTGCAGTGTCCAGTACGACCAGATCGTCCCAGGCCGCAGTCGAAACTCGCGCGCTCAATAACTGGGTAGCATTTGGCCAGACATCTGCAGACGCAGTCTCGAGCTGCCATTGATCCAACGGCGGCCCCAAGGGTTTCTTCTCTGGCGTTATTCGATGCTGATTCAGGAAATACACTTGACCGTCATCGGCCAGTAGCGCCACATCCGCAGATGAGTCTCCGCCGAAGTTTCCCGCGGCTATCGATCGGATCGCGAAATCGAAAGCGCGCGAGCTGCGGCTGGCCGGCAAGACGGTGGCCTGCTGTTTCGCATTCAGCGAAAGCTTTCGGTCCCGGCCCTGGACCAGCACCAAATCGTTTCCCGCCGCGACCACGAGATCGAAGGCATAATGATCGTCAAACTGGCCGAGCGCGAATGAAGTTGCAGTTGCCGGCAGAGCGAACTCTTCCGGGGCAGATTTGAGCGCACCTTCCGGGCCCTCGAAAACCAGGGCCTGCGGTCCATCCGGACCGTCGACTCCGACCACAATGTCCGTCAATCCATCACGCCGATTGACCTCACCCGCAGTCAGCGCGGTCACTTTGCCCGCCAACGGAATTTCTTTCGCTGATTGAAATCCACCGTGACCATCGCCAGAAAGCAGATAGAGAGCGCTGGCGGCACGCGAGGCCATCACCACATCCCAGTGTCCGTCGCCATCGAAGTCCCCGACGCCCAGGAAATCCGCCGGCACTCCCAGTTCGATCGCGAGCGCGGGCGAAAGAAAAGGCGCGGCCGTAAACGCTCCCTCCGCTTTGCGTTGCTTTGCTTCCGGCGCGTTGGGATAGATCGAATCAACGTTGCCGCGATGAACGGTGACGATCCCTCGCCCGGCGAAAGCGTAGCCGCTCACGAGATCCGGAACTCCGTCTTCATCGAAATCGGCGGACGCCAGCGTCAGAGGTGCGGCTTGATTTTGCTCCAGCGCGAGCCGTAACTCGTTCGGGCCAATGTATGAAGTCAGCAAGTCGTGGCCATCGGCCAGACTCACTCGGGAATCACTCTGGCCTCGGGTTCGAATGCTGGCTTGTTCACTCAGTCGCGCTGGCGGTGATTTCTCTTGGCGCGGTGAGGCGTAGCTCGCCGAATCGTGCCAACGTATTCCCGCTATCACGGCCATAGCTACCAGCAAGACCGCGCACACGGCACAGAGCGACTTAGCTCCCGTTCTGAAGCGGGGGACTTCGGGGTCTAGGCGAGTATTGAGAGCCAACATACTTAGCTCCCTTGCTTTAGGCCAACCATCCCTTATTCGAGACTGAAGCTCTAAAGGGATTCGAACTACCCATTTGATCAGGCCTGAATTATATCGCAAGTCGGCCTGGCAAACGACGCCGGGAGACCCCGCTGGTTAACGGTTTAGGGAGAATTGGTTAGAACGCGTATTTCACCGCAAACTGAACGCGGCGACCCGGCGTGATGGTGTCCGTGGCCTGACCGAAGTCGGCCGCGCCGAGCCAACGCACCGGGACGCCGAAGTTCGCCCGGTTAATGAAGTTGAAAATGTCGGCCCGTAAGACCAGGCTTCGAGCGCTGGACGAGAGAAAGTTCTTGCTGACTGATAAGTCCAGCTCGATCACGTTTCCGGCACGAAACGTGTTTCGCCCAATCCGGCCGCTCTGTCCGATCGGCGCGAGCAGCGATGTTGGATCCGGCGCAACCACGCGCAACGGTTGGCGCCGGTCGCCAGTGACGACGAGGCCGTTCGTGTTGTCCAGGCGATCGGTTAGATTGCCGTCAAGGTTTACATCGAAAATGCTGTTGACCGTAAATGGCTGGCCCGTGCGGAAAGTGCCACTGCCGGCAACTTGAAAGTGACCGAATAGCGCGCGCACCACCTTTGCCTGATTCTTCAACGCGGGAAGGGAAGCGATGAAGCTAGAGGTAAACCGATGACGTACGTCAAAGTTCGCGGGACCACGCTCGCCCGCCAGAGTCAGACTGTTCTGCGGTAATGCCGGCGCGCCGGCGAGATCGAAAATATCCGAGACGTCGTCCGCGGCTTTCGATAACGTGTAAGAAACCTGATATTGCATCGAACGTCGGAACCGGCCACGCAATTGCACCTGAAGCGAATCGTAGCGTGAGTTAGCGGACGATTCGTAAATCGCGACCGCGCCCGCCTGATTGACCGGACGTCCGCCGGCGGTGCCTGTAGCCGTGGGCGTCTGGCCTGGCCCCAGAGCCACGCCCACGACATTTGGTTGGAAGCTGACGACATTGATGACCGTGGGAACAAGGATAGCATTCGGGCCCAGATTCGGAGTCGTCAGACGCAGCAAATGCCGGCCAAGTGTTCCCACATACGCGACCGACATGACGGTATTTCGATTCAGTTCCTGTTCCCAGGCGATCGAGTAGTGTTGCGCTGAAGGCATCCGCAGCTTCCGCTCCGGCAAAGTAAAGCCAAAGCCTCCGGGAAAGGATGTGTTGATGGCCACGAGACACGAAAGCGGGACGGCCGGGTTCAGAGTGTTGAGCGTTCCCGGTTGGACGATCGGCAGAAAGCGTGTGCCATTGGCGTCCGTGCAGGGAAAGAATGGCAATGTCGGATCTGAAATATTAAAGCCGACGCCACCTGCGCTCCGCAGACCGCCGGCAAAATTCAGTGTCAGAAAATTTGGAAAGACGTTGCGCGATTGACTCACCACCGCGCCCAAAGCCTGGTCGTAGAAAATTCCATAGCCGGCGCGAAAGACCGAAACTCGACCGAGACCCAACAGGTGCGTCGAATAGGCCAGTCCCACGCGCGGCCCAATGCCCTTCCGGTCTGGATCGTAAATCTGCCGCCTGCCGGCCAGGAAAGTCCCCAGGCCCGGAACCAGACTAAGCGAAGGATCGTTGAAGGTCTTTTCGATGCGTCGCTGGGTTTCCGCGACCGGAGTGTTGTACTCGTAACGGAGGCCCAAAGAGACCGAGAGATTTGGCCGGATGCGCCAATCATCTTGTCCGAAAAAGTTGTATTGATAATAACGAAGGTCGACGCTCGAATCCGGATTTGATTGCACTGTTTGCAACAGACCGCTCGGCGCGGAAGCCGCCGCCAGATCGACTGGACGCACGAAACCGCTCAGTTGGACGACGCCTCCCGGCCCGGGCCGCGAACCGGGCGCGCCATTAAAGACAAGCAGTGGCCGCGCGTTGCGTGGCAAGTCACTGTGCAATTCAGTGCGACGAAAATCGACGCCAAAAGTAAAGCTGTGATTACCCTTGCGGAACGTCAGATTGTCGGCCAACTGATAGGTGTTGTTGACGCGCTGCTGAGGAAAGTTGAAAACGTCGACGCCAACGGGACTGAACCCGGCAAGTTCAACCTGGCCCACAGGCCCCAAAATATCCTCGGTCCCGAAGTTGAAAAAACTGTTGTAGAGAACCGAGGTCGAACTGGGAATTGTGTCATTCACAAACAGGGGCGCGTTGAGAAGGAACCTACGCTCGTTGGGCCGAAGCGAGTTTGCCAGGCGACTGGGCCGCAGAAACACGTGATCGCGGTTTTCGTCAAACACCAAACGCGTGCGGCCGAAAGATGCGCGCACCTGGTTGAAAATGGTTGCGCCGCCATGCCCGCCGATTTCGCTGTTCAGAAAGTTGGAAAAGTTTTGGGTGCGGATCCGTGGCCGAATGGTCGAGAAGATCGCGCCGCCGACCACCGGGATGTCCCGCCAGTCATCCGTGAAGTTGTACCGCGAGGTGATCGATTGCGGGCGTTTGCCGATGCGAAAGTTGCCATCGACCTTGCCCGAGACATTCTTGCTCTGGCCGCCCGCGGGCAAGGCGTGCGTCAACGTGTTGTTTCCATAGATCCCGTTTGGATTGTTTGGAAAAGGATAGAGACTGAACACCGCGTCGCCGCTGACTGTCGTCGGAAAAGCCACGATTGCCGCGCCGCTAAATGGATCACGAGAGAGTCCCGTGGCGCCCGTGCCAAAGATGCCGCGCTCTTCGACGGTGGGAACGGCGAAGCTGGATTCTTTGGTCGCGTTAGTCACCTGGCCCTCGGCGGAAATGAAGTAGAATATGCTGCGAGTTTTTCCGGTTTCGTGCGGAACCAGGGGGCCGCCAATCACTAGACCACCCTGTCCAAACGTGAACGAGTCTTCGCCGCCGCTCTGATTGGTGACGGTGAATGGTTTGCCATTTTGCAGCACCGGCTTACCGCCTGCGCGCAATGCCGTGGTCGAATTGCCAAAGGTGGTATCGAAAAAGTTCCGCGAATTCAGGTGACTGGAATTGAATGTGCCGAACAGCGTCGCATGCGTTTCGTTGCCGCCTGATTTTGAAACTGCGTTCACTTGGCCACCAATGTTGCGTCCGAATTGTGCTGGCGCCAGCAGAGTAATCACTTGATACTCCTGCACGGATTCAATCGGTTGTGGGACCAGCGCCACAAAACCCTGACGGCGCACGCCGATGTCTTCGTCATTGTTGTCGGAACCATCGACGGTGAAGTTGTTGCCGCGTGAGCGCAGACCGTTGACGGCAAACTCTCCGGCCGAGCCGACTCCGGGGCCAACTCCCGGTCCGGCGACGCTGCCCAAAGTCTGCGGCGGCGGCGCCACGCCCGGGAGCAACAAGGCAAGTTCGTCAAACGTGCGCGCGAATGTGCTGGCGCCCAGCGGCAGAGTTGACACTTCTTCTTCAGTGAACGAACCGCTGCGGCGAGCATCGATGGTGATGATGCTGGCGCGCACGTCGGTATCCGCCGCGGCCGGAAGCGGCGTCGGCGAACTCACCGGAGCAGGCGTTGCGGTTGCGGGGTCCAGCGCCACGGGAACCGGCACCACTTCTCCGGTGTAAGTGATCTTCAAACGCTGGATGACTTCGCGCGGTTGATACCCGGGACTGGAGACACGAATCCGATAAATGCCGGGAATCAGCAGGCCTTGATAGAAGCGTCCGCGATAGTCTGCTTGCAGGCTGATCGAGACTCCGGTTTGCTGATTGATGATCTCGACCAGCGCGCCTTTGAGTGCCGCGCCGGTTTGACTGTCGCTGATGGTTCCTTCGAAAGCGCCCGTTACCGTGTCCTGCGCGTGCGCGCGAAAGGGAAGGCCAAGGGTCACCAGCAGTAACAGGAATGGTATGAACAATCCAGAGGATCGAAAGGGGGACGGTTTGCCGGAAGGCCGGACAACGATCCGGTCAAGCACAGTCTGTACGAACCCGGGTTGCTTCAGTCGAGGGCGCATCGGCGTCGCAAGTCTCTCATTTTCGGGAGTGAGTATCCAGTCGCGTGCGGATGATTCCGCGCCGCATTCGTCACGGACCGAATCTCTGTCGATACTCGGCCGCGGTGGCAAAGCCCGTGACCATGCCGCGCGGGTTGTTATTTAGATCCAGATCGGCAATCCATTGCAGAGGGAATCCATCAGGTTGGCGCCTGAGATAGTCGAGCATTCCATTACCGCGTCGCCGACAATGAGGGCTTGTAGGTTATTAACATGATTGGTGCCGAGGGAGGGATTCGAACCCTCACGGGATTACTCCCAACGGATTTTAAGTCCGTAGCGTCTGCCATTTCGCCACCCCGGCATTGCGACAAAAGATAACATAAAGCAGAAGGGCAGTAAGCAGAAGGCGGTAAGCAGAAGGCAGAAAGCAGAAGGCAGAAAGCAGTAGAAACACCGACTTTGCTAATTCGGGTGCTGCAGCTACACGACAGGGCAGATTGCGCAGCGCGTCCGATCCCCTGCCAACTGCATTCTGCTTTCTGCCTTCTGCTTACTGCCTTCTGCCCTCCAGGGTGATAGAATGCATCGTCTTCCCGAAAGAGTCTTCCGCCTGACGAGCATTGATGACCGAAGAGCAGGAAGTTTTCATTAACCATCTCCGTGGACAGGGCCTGAAGCGAACGGCCCAGCGCGATCTGATCCTGGGAGTCTTTCTCAGCAATGAAGGTCACGTTACGGGCGAAGATCTTTATCGTCTGGTTCGCAACCAGGACCCCAGCGTCGGCCAGACCACCGTTTATCGCACGCTGAAGCTTTTGACTGATTCGGGGTTGGCCCGCGAGGTGCGATTTGGCGATGGCCGCGCCCACTACGAGCACAATTACAAGCATCCGCATCACGATCACATGATCTGTTCTGAGTGCGGTCGTGTCATCGAGTTCTACTCGCCTGAGTTGGAGGCGATTCAGGACAAGATGGCCGCGAGGCACCAGTTTGAGCTTACTTCGCATCTATTGCGAATGATCGGTGTCTGCGCCAAGTGTCGCCGCAAGACGCGCGAACGAAGACCAGCGCGCAGGTCCGCCTCAGGCGAGGTCAAGCGCGCGACCACAGGTCGATAACATTGGGATTCGCACAAGCAATGACTGCGTACCTACGCTCCATGCAACAATTCACCGGCAACTCATCGCGTTTCTTGGCGCTTGGATTTCTCGTGATCGTGCCGCTGACCCTAATCGGCTGTCCGAGCGGCGCCAACAAGCCCATCGATATGAGGCCGGTGACGTCGCCGGATGCGTCTTCTTCGCCCGCCAAATCTGTTTCCGATTTTGACGGTGAGCGGGCCTTCGAACATGTGCGTAAGCAAGTCGAGTTTGGTCCAAGACCTCCCGGCTCGCCTGAGCTCGAGAAGACGCGCGGCTACATGATCGATCAGTTGAAGTCTTATGGACTAAAAGTCACCACGGACGAGTTTCATCCAGTGACGCCGGTCGGCGATCCAAAAATGGTGAACGTTACGGCTGAGCTGGCGGGTGAATCCAGCGACGTGATCATCATCTCAAGCCACTATGACACGAAATTGGTCAAGGAGTTCAAGTTCGTCGGGGCTGTCGATGCCGGCTCTTCAACCGGCGAGTTGCTGGAACTGGCGCGGGTAATGGCCGCGAGAAAGACCAAACCGAAATTGACTTACTGGTTTGTTTTCTTCGACGGTGAAGAAGCTCTCTGCTTTGATTGGGACGAGTGCAAGAATCCGAATCCGTCTGATCCGAAGAAGCCTCTGCCGGATAACACCTACGGCAGCCGGCGTTACGTCGCGCAGTTGATCGAGAAGAATGAATTGAAGCGCGTGAGGGCGATGATTCTGTTCGACATGATGGGATACAAGAACCTGCGACTCGGACGCGACGACATGAGTACTGGTTGGCTACAGGACATTGTTTACCAGACGGCAAGAGAGATTGGCTATGGGACGACCTTTGTCGACGCACGCGAAGGTGTTGGCGGCGACGATCACGAACCGTTCCTCCGCGCCGGCATCGAGTCGCTCGACATTATCCAACTTAGCTCTTATCCGTACTGGCACACAAAGGAAGACACGCTCGATAAGGTCTCGGCGAAGAGTTTGAAGATTGTCGGCGACGTGGTTGTGACAAGCTTGCCGAAGATTGAAGAGCGGATACAGAACCGCTCGCGGTAGCGAGCGGGCAGAAACCCGACCGTTAGGGAGGGTGCCTTCCAACTGCACCCTCCCTAACGGTCGGGTTTCTGACTCATCCGCAACTTCTCAATGACCGCCGCGCCCACTTCGCTACAGCGCGAGGCTCTCGCCTCCCCGATCAAATCATAGGTCAGAGTTTTACCTTCGCTGAGCAGTGCCGCCACCGCTGCTTCGACGTGCTCCGCAGCCCGGTGCAAACGCGGATCTTCGTGACGGGTGCCCAGCCAGTCCAGCATCATCTGCACCGCCAGAATTGCCGCAAGAGGATTCGCCTTGTCTTTGCCGGCGTGTTTCGGCGCGCTGCCATGAATCGGCTCGAACATCGCGTGTTCGTCGCCGATATTGCCGCCGCCCGCCAGCCCCAAGCCGCCCGCCGTCGTCGCGCCATTGTCGCTGATGATGTCTCCCACCAGATTTGGCCCGACGACGACGTCGTACCATTCAGGGTTGCGAATCTGCCACTGACAGAAGGCATCTACGTAAGCATAGTCAAGTTTTAGATCAGGGAATTCGCGCGCGCCGACATCGCGGAATACTTCGCGAAAGAAGCGATGTGCGCCGATGATGTTTGACTTGTCGACGCACGTAACCTTGTGCTGCTTGTTACGGCGGCGCGCCAGATTGAAGGCATAGCGAACCACGCGTTCAGTTGCGCGGCGCGTGATGCGAATTGGAGTTTCGCGTCCATCTGCGATTTCATTCGTCTCGCCCGTGTAAGCATCTTCGGTATTCTCGCGAATGACGATGTAATCGACCTTGCCCGGCTCCCAGACTTGTTTCAGCTCGCCGTGAATCTTGTGCTTGACGCCCGGATACAGTTTCACCGGACGGACATTCGCGTACAGACCGAGCTTCTGCCGATTCAAAATTACTTGAGCGAACCCGGCCAACTGTGGTTCGGGATAAGGCTTGCCGGGCTTCGTGAAAACCGTCTTGCCGTTGACTTCATGTCCGACCGCACCGAGCAAAACCGCGTCGGCTGCCTCGCACTTTTCAAAAGAGCCGTCGGGCCATTCGGTTTCGTGCTCGGCGTAGTAATGGCCGCCACATGGAATCTCTTCGATTTGAAAATCGACTTGAAAGAGCTCGCCTGCAAGATTCAGAACACGCAGGGCAGCCGCCAAGACTTCGGTCCCGATTCCATCACCCGGCAGCGCTACGATGTCATAGGATTGTTTCATTTGGTTGGGTTCAAAGAAGGTTGAATATAAGCGACGCCATGGCGAATCGACAAGAGCACAACTTTACATTTCTCCCTCTGTGTCCTCTGTGGTAATAATCTTCGCGCATGCTCTCCGCCGAAATCATCACCATCGGTTCCGAACTACTCGCGCCGGATCGCACCGACACCAACAGTCTCTGGCTCACCGAACAACTCAATCGCATAGGCATCGACGTCAAGCTCAAGACTATCGTGGGCGACGACGATGCGCGTCTGGAAGAATTGGTCAAAGATGCGGTCAAGCGTTCACGGGTAGTCATCACTACCGGCGGACTTGGCCCGACTGAAGACGACATCACGCGCAAAGTTGTCGCGCGAGCATTAGGCCGGAGACTCGCTCTGGATGAAAAAGTACTCGCCGAAATCCGCGAGCGGTTCAAGAGCTTCGGGGTGACGATGCCTGAGCGCAATTCGCGCCAGGCGATGGTGATCGATGGCGCGGAAGTTTTGCCGAATCCGAATGGCTCTGCGCCAGGTCTCTATCTGCAACACGGAGAGTGTTCGGTGGCGCTCTTGCCGGGCCCGCCGCGCGAGAACCAACCGATGTACCGGGATCACGTGGAGGCGCGCTTTCAAAAACTGGCGGGCGACATTCGTTTCGCGCGCCGCGTGTTGCGCGTCTCGGGCCTGGGCGAATCGGCGGTTGATGAAAAGATTGCGCCGATCTATTCGCAGTACGAAAACCCTCTGACGACGATTCTTTTCAACAGCAGCGAGATCGAGATCCATCTGCGCGCGCACGGCCGCACGGAAGCGGACGCCGAAGCGCTGCTCGACGATCTTTCATTGAAGATCGAAAAAGAACTTGGCAACTCAGTGTTTTCGTTTCGAGGCGAAAAGATGGAAGAGGTTGTCGGACGGCGTTTGGCGATTACCGGATTCACGCTTGCGGTGGCTGAAAGCTGCACGGGCGGGCTGATTGCTCAGCGGCTAACAAGCGTGCCGGGCTCTTCTCAGTATTTTGTCGAGGGCCTGGTTACTTATTCGAACGAATCAAAGACGCGCCTGTTGGGCGTCGATAAGAAACTAATCAAAGAACACGGCGCGGTCAGCAAAGAAGTTGCGCGCGACATGGCGCGCGGCGTACGTCACGTCGCTAGGACTGATTTTGGCTTGGCGATAACTGGAATCGCCGGACCCGACGGGGGCACCGAAGAGAAACCGGTCGGCTTGGTTTACATCGCGCTGGCCGACGACGCACATACTGAGCACAAGCGGCTGAAACTTCCCGGCGATCGTGAATTGGTTCGTTGGCGCGCGTCACAGGCAGCGTTGGATATGTTGCGACGAAGATTGATTTGAGTCGCACCACACACAACGAACCGTCGGGCTGGAAAGAATCAACGAGCCTGCGAAGTAGGCGGCAGCATAAAGCCTGGGGTGAGCGAAGCGAGCCCCAGGAACCGATCCCCCAAATGATTTCCGAGCCCGCTTTAGCGGGCGACAGAGGATTGCGCATTTTCTCTCGCCCGCTAAAGCGGGCTCTAATTAATTGGGTTGCGGGATCCTGGGGCGGCGCGCTTCGCGCTCTGCCCCAGGCTGTTCCATTTCACGCCTTCAGCGTGAAGACGATAAAGCCAAATGCTCGTCCTCAGAAATTCCGTGTGGCTGTTCATCAGCGCTTCAAATGGTCCGATGCGATCTCCGTATTCTCCACCAGGAAAAAGTCTCACCGGGGTCGAATCCTGGTTAACCACAAACACCACGTACTCGACCTTCTTCGCTTTCAAATAATTGAGAAACCCTTCGGGATCACGCGGCGCGTCCGCAGAAGTCAGAAATTTCTCTAGTGGAATTCCCGACAACGCCTGCACCGTCGTGTCGTCGCAGAAGATGTGCGCATTAGGTTGGAAGTGGGCGTGCAGATAATCAGCGACGGCGCGCTGGGCAGAGATTTGATTCAGCAAGCCGACCGAACCCACGAACTGGACACTCGCATCAAAGGTGCAAATCACGATCACTGCGATCAGTAATCGACGTGCCCACCGGGGTCTTTGCTTTCTCAAATACAAAAGAGTCCACGCGAGAATCGGAATCCCCAGCGTGAAGAGAATCAGACCGTAGCGCGGAAAAATGATTGGCATCGCGCCGGTTAAGTAGGCCGCGGCGATCATTCCCAAAGTAGCAAAAAAGAAAACAAGCGCCGGGACGATCGCGCGAACGTCGTCCTGAATGCGCGCGCGGCGAGCGAGAGGCTTGATGACAAACCATCCAGCGACGAACGCGCCCATCAGCACGGCGAGGTCCGCGGAAACCAGTAGCGTCGCTCCGTCGCTAAGAATGTGCGGCAGAGAGAAGTGAGCCAGTGTGGGATTCGCGGCGAACAGCCAGTTGTGGTATTCCCGGCGCGCCACGAAACACGCGCGCCAGTTTCCCGTGGCCTTCCACGAAACGTAAAGCCAGAACAGAGGCGGGATGGTGAGGATCGCTACCGCGGCAATTGAAATGCGACGCTGTCTGAAAAACTGAATCGCGGGAATCACGGCGATGAACATCCAGCTCTCCATTCGCGTCAGTCCCGCGAGCGCAGCAAAAACCGCGGCGAGAACCCAGCGCTGCTTCAAACAAAAATAAAGACTCGCGAGCAGAAAGAAAGCGTGCGGCACGTCAGTCATCGCTGAGGCTGAGTAGAAGATGTGCAGCGGATTCAAAGCGATGACCAGAAATGCGAGCAACGCGGCGGTGCGATGCGCAGTTATCCGGAGCGTGATGCAATAAATCAGCAGGCAGACTCCGACTCCAAACACCGCCGACACTAGTTTCCCCGCATAGAATCCGTTGCCGACGAAGACGTTAATGAGTGCAGATACGAATTGATACAGCGGCAGCCAGAAACCGTAAAGATCCGTGATCGCGAACGTGCCGGCGCGGATCTTCGCACTCATCACCCCGATGTCGCGGATGTAAACGTACGCATCTCCAAAAGCGTTGGGTAGAAAGAAAGCGCCGAGAATTCTCGGGATGGCGGCGACGAGAATGAGAGTCGGCCACGGAGAGCGTTGTTTGGTTGAATGACGCACGGATTCGAGCAAGCATCGAGGATACCAGCAAAGATCGGCCGCGCCGAAGTGAGCCCCGCTTGTTCCCCGCGCGACGCCTTGTTATAGTCGCAATTCGCTTGGCGCAACTTTGATGGCAGAAGCTAAGGAAGAAAAGATCCTGGCGACCAACCGCGCGGCATTTCACAACTTTCACATCTCGACGAAGTACGAAGCCGGCGCGGCGCTGACTGGAACCGAAGTGAAAAGTGTGCTCGATGGCCGCATCCAGCTAAAGGAATCGTACGTCGCGGTGCGCGAGGGCGAGGCGTGGTTATTCAATGCGCACATCTCACCGTATGCGCATGGCAACCGCGCGAATCACGATCCGCTGCGCACCCGCAAGCTGCTGCTGCATCGGCGCGAGATCGACAAACTCGATCAGGCCGCAGCGACACAGGGCATGACGCTGGTGGTGACTCGCGTGTACGCAAAGCACCGGAAGATCAAGTTTGAAATTGGAGTAGCCAAAGGGAAAAAGCTTTACGACAAGCGCGAAACCGAATTGCGCCGCATCGTCGAGCGCGAAACGCGCGCGCAGCTAAAAGAACGCAATCGATGAGACTGAGAGGATAAGTTATGAATGTTCGCGGAACCTCGCAATCGTGTAAACAAATTGACGTGCAGGCGCTGGCGGTCGCCGTCTTCAAGGGCGAAAGGCCGAACAGTGGTTTCTTGAAGGATCTGGACAAGCAAGTCGGCGGCTTGGTCGGCAACGTGATTCAGACCGAGGAGTTCACGGCCAAGGAAGGCGAGACGGCTTACTTTCATCTTCCGAACAGCGGACTGAAAGCAAAACGCTTGCTGCTAATCGGCTGCGGCGAGCGCGATGAATACAGGGCAGCGCAGATTTCACAGATGGCCGGGACGGCAGCGCGCTTTCTGCGGGGCAAGAATCACCAGAGGATTGCGATCGCGCCGCGCGCCGCGGGCGATGGCGAGCGCACCGCTCAGATGGTGATTCAATCCGCGCTGATGAGCTTGTTCGAGCCGGACAAGTATCGGAAAGACAAAGAAAAGCGCGAGCTGGATCGGATCATAGTTGTGATCGAGGGCGCCGACGAGAAGGCTTTGCAACGCGGAGCTGAGCGCGGTGGCATCGTGGGCGAAGCAGTCAACTATACCCGCGATCTGGCGAACGAGCCCGGCAGTTACCTGACGCCGACGATCCTTGCGGCGCGCGCCAGAGAGACCTGTCGCAAATTTGGTCTGACGTTTGATGTGCTCGATCAAAAGCGGATGGAAAAGCTCGGCATGGGTTCGCTGTTGGGCGTCTCGCGCGGATCGGACGAGCCGCCGAAGCTCATCGTCATGAAATACGCACCGAAGCGGGCGAAGCGCGGAAAGAAATTGCTGGCGCTGGTCGGGAAGGGAATTACGTTCGACTCGGGCGGTATCTCACTGAAGCCGGGCGACAACATGGAGTTGATGAAATACGATATGTCTGGCGCGGCCACGGTGATTGGCACGATGAGGGCAATCGCGCAATTGAAGCCATCGATTCCGGTGTTAGGAGTTGCGCCGTGCTCAGAGAATTTGCCTTCAGGAAAAGCGACCAAGCCCGGTGATGTTCTAGTAGCCATGACCGGCAAGACGATCGAAGTCATCAACACCGACGCCGAAGGTCGCCTGGTTCTCGCCGACGCGATCGCCTACGCCAAGAAGCTCGGCGCGACGCAGATCATCGACATGGCAACGCTCACCGGCGCGGTTTCGATCGCGCTTGGCGACGTGAACACTGGGATTCTCGGAACTGATCAAGTGTTGATTGACGGAGTCATCGCTGCGGGCAAGGAAGTTGGCGAAAAGTTTTGGCAGTTGCCGCTCGACAAAGAATATTCAAACCAAATCAAGTCAGACATTGCTGATGTCAAGAACGTCGGCGGCCGGAAAGCCGGAACGATTACGGCGGCGGCTTTTCTCAAGGAGTTTGCCGACGGAGTTTCCTGGGCGCATCTGGACATCGCCGGAACGGCCTGGGGCGATGACGCGAAGCCTTATCGCGCAAAGGGCCCTACCGGTGTAGCAGTGCGAACTCTTATCGAATTTGTTGAGCGTTCGGCTCGCGATCAAGCGAGCTAGCAACGTACTATCACGCATCTCTTCAGAGTGATAAAATCATCGAGCAAGGGCTCGGGATGACCGACTACTACCACGTTCTTGGCGTTAAGCGAAGCGCGACTGCGACTGAGATCAAATCCGCATACCGGAAACTGGCGCGCAAGCGGCATCCGGATGTGAATCGTGGCTCAGAGAAGGCGGCGCGCGAGTTTGCCTTGCTGTCGCTCGCTTATCACACCCTGATCGATCCACAAGAGCGCGCCTTTCACGATCAGCAACTTGATCAGCAACTGCGCGGCACTTCGATCCTAGATTCTGACAATCCACACGCTCAACGCGCACGCACCATTGCGGCCCAGGCGCGCTGGGACCGGGTCGTTAACCAAATCCTGGAGAATGACCGGCGGGAGAATCGCGAGCGACAGCGCGCCGTCTTTCCCACGGTGTCGCTTTTCCTCTCGACGTTTTTTGTGGCCATGATCAAGCCGCCGCTATGGCAAAGTTTCGGTGTGTTGGGCAGGGTAATTCTCGGGGCGCTGTTCATGGTGGGCATTTGGCATCTGGCGCGACGACTGCGTGAATATTTTCGGCATTACACCTATAAGCCTGACGAGATTCATTACTCGGTCACGCGGGAAGAGGCGAAGCCAGAGCAGCCGTTCACGCGCTTGTCAGCATACGCGTTCCTGGCGGGCGGGTATATTGTCAGTTTGGGAGTGGGTCTTTTTATCGGCTGGCACGCACAGTCTTTCTTTTCCGATCTCAGTCTGCTGTTTCGTCACACGGTGCCGAGCGCGATCGAATCGTATTCGCCGACTGCACTGGTGATTTCTGATCTCCTTTTCTATCCGCCGATCGCAGTTTTGATTATCGACACGATGCACGCCGTGGCGTCGCGGATTGATGCGGGTTGACTTTATGGTTGGAACTGAACAAAGTCGAAGCATGAGAGTCCTGGTTAATCCAGCCCGCACCCTGTTGTGGTTGACGTTTATTCTTGTCGTCTTGGCGGGAATCGCGCCCTTAGCCTTCGCACAAGGCGGCGACCAACTAACACCCATTCAACGAGAGATCGAGCGGCAGCGACAGCGCTTGAGTTCTTCTGCTGCTGAAGATCGCCGCGATGCGCTGATGCGGCTCGGCAACTTGAAACGTCCTGACGCCTCGCGCGTTGCGGCTGGTTCTTTGAACGATGCCGAAGTGCAGGTTCGGGTCGCGGCCGCGCACGCGTTGGTGTTTTTGCCGCCGGCAGAGGCGGTGGGGCTGCTCCTGCCGCTGTTGCAGGATCGAATCGAGTTCATTCGACGCGAAGCCGCGTATGCGCTTGGTGAAACGCGCAGTCGCACGGCCGTGGTTCGGCTGACAGAATTGCTGTCGGGTGATAAGGAAGCGTCCGTTCGCGGCGCCGCCGCAGTTGCATTGGGGCAGATCGGAGACGAGACGGCAGTCAATGCTCTGTCGCAGGCGCTGGCCGGGAAGAAGAAAAAGAAGGCCGCCCCGGCTGATGAATTCTTGATGCGTTCGGCGGTGCGTTCGCTGGGTCAGATTCGCAGTCGCGCCGGACTGCCCGCCTTGATGGCTGCGCTCGCTGAAGATCAAAATCCGCTCGACGTGCGACGCGAAGCGGCCACGGCGTTAGGCATGATCGGCGATCCAGCGGCAGCGCCGGCGCTGCGCGCCGTGATTGACTCAAGCGACCCTTACCTGGTCGAAGCCGCGCGCGAAGCTTTGCGGCTGATGGGACTTGTGCGGACCCAGCCCCCACGACGCTAGCTTGTCTGAAAGGACTTCCACATGAAAAAAGACGAACTCGATAGCGCCCACGAGCCAGAGCGACAAGGCGAGGGCGAGTCTACGGACCACGAGCTGCAGCAGGCCGCGGCTGATGCTATAGCCGAGGTCGTCGTCGACGCCGACATGCATATTGAGGCCGACGAAGCGGTCACGATCGCAAGTGAAATACTCGAGAAGTTTACCTCGCCTCTTATGATTCAAAAGGCCGCTGGTGCTACTTCAAGCGTATCAGTTGTGGGTAGTCCAGATGGAGGAGTGGAGAGCGGGCGCTCCGTCAAAGCGACGAACATCCTTCGATGGATTAATCTTAAGGACGCTGCTTTCGCGCTACCGAGTACGTTGCCCACACTGGCTACGTTATTCGATAAGAATGGAGCTTCAAATCACGTACGGATTGCTATGGCGGCAGTCATTGCACTGTTCGCTTACTTAAGGGTTCTCTCTGGCGCTTTCCAGATCCCCTTGACCAAACGGACGGCCGGAGTCCTCAGAGTCATGTGGCTGGTCAGCAAAGACAACGAGGAAGTTGTCCATCAGAACGCCTTGCTTGAGAACGTCAATTCTCAATTCGAAGAATACAAATGGCAGGCAATCGACGCTGACGAACTTCTCTCACATCTTGAGACCTTAGAGAAGATAGGTTGTATCGAGAAAGACGAAGCCTATAGCTCGATTCTGATGGAACGGATTCAGTGGCGTCTCAAAGAGAAGGTGAAACTTACTTATTAGGAGCCAGGAGTCCGTTTTCCTGTGGCGTCCGCTGACAAACTAACTCTCAGATTTCTCGGCCCGTCCCTGTCCTTTGCGGGCCACTTTTGTCTGCGGAATCGGAAGCGCCGCGGCGCCTGACTTGGCTGCTGGCTGAATCGATTCAACCTCAACGCTAGGGATTTCGGTAATCAAAGCACCGCCTGACTGCTTCGAGAAAAGCAGCTTCCTGGTTCCGGGATTTAAGTCGACATAGACCAGATCGCCCAAACCGATCTGGCTCGTGGCCACCAGATTCGAAAGTGGATAAACCAGAAAGCGCTCGATAGATCGCTTCAAATGCCGTGCACCATATTTGTAATCGATGCCTTCGTGCAGCAGCATGTCCTTGGCTTCGTCCGAGCAATGAAACACAAACTTGGTGCCGGCGGACATCATGATGCGATCCTGCACTGACTGAAGTTCGATATCGAGAATCGCGCGCAGGTGATGTTCCTTGAGCGAACGAAACACGACGACTTTGTCGATGCGGTTCATGAACTCAGGCGAGAATTTCCGCCGCGCGGCTTCCACTGCGGTGCGATAAATCTTCTGATCGACTTCGTTGTCGGGACTCTTACCGCCCTTGCCCGGGGCAAACCCGATGCCGCCCGAAATCAACTCGGACATCTCGCGCGCGCCCAGGTTTGAAGTCATGATGACCATGCACTTCGAAAAGTCCACGCGCCGATTGTCGCCCAACGTCAAGGTCGCTTTGTCCAGGATGCCGAGCAGGAGTTGCCACAACGCATCCGACGCCTTTTCAATCTCGTCAAACAGCACGAGCGTCAGCTTCAGCTCGTCATTGTGCATTCGATCCAGGTTTTCCTGGGTCAGCATCGGCGAAGTTTCGCGATGGCCCAGGTATCCCGGCGGCGAGCCAATCAGCTTGGCGATTTCATGCGAATGCTGGAACTCAGCGCAGTCAATCTTTACGACGGCGTTGGTGTCCGCAAACAGGACTTCCGCGGCCGCTTCGATCACGCGCGTCTTGCCTGAACCGGTCGGGCCCAGAAACAGCATCGTCCCGATCGGCCGGTTGTGCGGGTTCATGCCGGCCAGAAAAATCTGGTAAAGACCGCTCATGCGGCGTACGGCGCGCTCCTGACCGACGATTCGCGCTTCCAGGCGCTCTTCGAAATCCTGCGCGAGGGGGCTCTTCTGTTCAGGGTCAAGAAAGACCGTTTCGTCAATCGTTTTCACTGGGGCTTCCATCTCTGTTCTGTTGAGTTCCGCAATCATGGCTGTTGTCCTGGCCGCGGCGATCCGTAAAATCTTTCTTGCCGTGGCTTGGGATCCTCCCGCCGGGGCCTCATGCAAAGAACGATCCGCTGGGACAATTGATGCGCTTCGGGCCAACAAGTTTGCCTTCAGCAAAAGCCGAAGAATTCACGACCTCCAGCCGACGCATACGCTATATATACGACTCCGGAAAAAATGTCACCCAAAATATTTGGGCCATAATGATGATTTGTCGCGTTCCGGGCTCAAGCAATATGTGCACACGTGCCGTTTCCCGGCACAAAGGGAGTGACATTTCTTGTTGGCCTTTGGAAGGCTTTGGCGTGAAGGCTGAACCACTACACGGAAAGATTCGTGAGTTGCTCAAACAGTATTGCCGCCAGGAACGGCGCGTGTCCTTCCTTGATCAGTCGTAGTACTCCAGCCCTAAGTGCGTGATTAAGTCTTCGCCGCGCAGATGCCGCAGGGTGTTCTTGAGCTTCATTAATTGGATGAAGACGTCGTGTTCCGGATAAAGGGTGGGTGCGGTCATTGGCGATTTGAAGTAGAAGGACAGCCACTCCTGCACGCCTTTCATGCCGGTGCGTTGGGCCAGATCGAGAAGGAGCGCGAGGTCGAGCACAATCGGCGCGGCCAGGATCGAGTCGCGACAAAGAAAGTCGATCTTGATCTGCATCTTGTAGCCAAGCCAGCCAAAGATGTCGATGTTGTCCCATCCTTCTTTGTTGTCGCCGCGCGGCGGATAGTAGTTAATGCGGACAACGTGCGAAAAGTCTTTATAGAGTTGAGGGTAAACATCTGGCTGCAAGATGTACTCGAGCACTGACAGCTTCGACTCTTCCTTCGTCTTGAACGATTCGGGATCGTCGAGCACCTCGCCGTCGCGATTGCCCAGGATATTCGTCGAGTACCAGCCATCGAGGCCCAGCATGCGCGCCTTTAGGCCCGGCGCGATGATCGTCTTCATCAACGTCTGGCCGGTCTTGAAATCCTTGCCGCAAACCGCCAGACCATTTTGGTTTGCCAAATCCATCATCGCCGGAATGTCAACAGTGAGATTCGGCGCGCCGTTGGCGAACGGGATGCCAGATTTCAAAGCCGCATAGGCATAGATCATCGAAGGCGCAATCGCTTTATGATTGTCGCGCATCGCTTGTTCGAATGATTTGAGGTTGCGATGGACAGCGTGAGGCTTCATGAAGATTTCAGTCGACGCCGCCCAGATCATCACCAGGCGCGCGCATTTATTCTTCCGCTTGAACTCGGTGATATCGGCGATCAGTTGGTTAGCTAACTCAAGCTTGTTCTTCCCCTTTTTGACGTTCGTTCCGCTGAGCCGCTTCACGTATGTCTGATCGAAGACGGCCTTCATCGGCTTGACCTTCTGCAGCGGCTTGCGCAGTTTTGTGAGTAGTTCCTTTTCCAACACGCCGGCGTGCGTTGCGGCTTCGTAAGCTGAGTCGGGAAAAATGTCCCAGGCGCCGAACACGAGATCTTTCAAGTCGGCGAGCGGCAGGAAGTCTTTGATCTTTGGGACGCGGTTGTCGGTGCGCTTGCCCAAACGAATCGTGCCCATTTGGGTCAGGCTGCCGATGGGTTCGGCCAGCCCTTCTTTGATCGCCTCGACGCCCGCGATGAACGTCGTACTGACGGCACCGAGTCCGACCAGCAACACTCCCAACTTACCTTTGGCTGGCGCGATTTGCGCGCCTTTCTTTACCGGCATTCTGCGAATCTACCTCCGCGAACAACAACAGGATTAGCGAGACGGACGATGATACATGAGACGTTCGTGATTCGCACGTCGGGGCGTGGAAGTCGTGTCAGAACCGGGAGCGGTCCCCAAGTGGGCGGCCCGCTTGGGGTGGTGGATGCGACCGGATATGGCGCTACTTGAGCGTAAGATCCGCCTTGCTATCGCTCGGGGTTCTGACACGAGAGCATTTTCTCTGGATCGTTCGTGATAAGTGCGTGGATTCCCATTCGGCGAGCACGGCCAATCCACTTTGGATCGTCAACGGTCCAGACGACGACCGGCAGTTCGCTTTCCGTGGCCAGCCGGACGGCAGCGCTAGTGGCGATCAAGCGATGCAGGAGAATCTCGTTCGCGCCGTGATCGATCGCCGCTTTGATCATCCGTTGCTTGCGGACGACTGTCGTGAGATCGCTCTTGGGTTCGAACAAAGCTCCAGTGCGGATAGCAGAGTCGATCAGTTTGATTTGTGCGATGGCGGCCAGATCGAAACTGACGACGACAACACGCGAGTGCAGTTTGTGTTCTTTGATTAGCCGCGCAACGGCTTGCGTCAAATCGACGAAACCTTCGTCGGCGCCGAACTTCATCTCGACGTAAAGCCGGGCATCGCGATCCCGAAAGAGTCGGAAGACTTGGTCGAGAGTAGGCACGCCCTCACGCGCGTACTCATCGCGCGCGAGTCCTGGATGCGTCAGGTTGAACCAACTGCCGACGTCCACTGCAGAGAGATCCTTCGCTGACATTTGCGCAACAGCTTCCTTGCGAAGTCCTGTGCGCCGCAATGTTTCATCGTGAATAACTACGGGAACGCCGTCGCGCGACAGACGGACGTCGAACTCGAGTCCGTCCGCGCCGCTATCGAGGGCGCATGCGAAAGCAGCCATTGTGTTTTCCGGCGCCACGGCAGACGCGCCGCGATGGGCGATGATCAGCGGATCTTTGGCAGGTGTTGGGCCTGGATTGTTCAAGCGAACTTAGCAATCGAGAAGTGATTTCAACGTCCGGCAGGTGTTCCCGAATAGCTTACGCGTTTCAGTTTGATATCAACTGTGCCTACATTCAAGTTGAGATGAGCCCAGACAGGAAGATGGCGGCTGTCTTCAGTGATCCAGATTGACATCTTGCCTTCGCCGCGCAACATTCGACCCTCGCCGAACATCGCCGGCTCGATGCGTATGGCATTGACGCTTCCCAGCACGCATTTGATTCGTTTGCGTTCGCCGACCGTCACGGTCATGCGATACACCTGACCGGAGTCGCTGACTGGAATTTCAAATGTCTTTCCCACTTCAAGCTTCTGCAGGCGTACAAAATAAATCATGGACAGCAGGTCCTGAATCGGTTCGGAGAAATCCGTTGACGTGATTCGCGGCGGTTGGTTCTGATTCGGATCGCGCTCAGTCCAGGTAACCCTCCGCTTTTCGTGATCGAAAATCGCGTCGCTCGTGCGCACGCGTTTGCCCTGCTCGTCCAGTTTGTTGGTACGGAGGGGGCTGAATTGTTCAGGATCGACAATCGATTCGATGTGCTCGTGAAAGCGAATCCCTGCAAGCCTTGTGAAGAAGCCCTTGCTGACGACGTCCGCGACCAGCCGCAAGGGGTCGCCGGAAGCGTCTTGCTCAGAGTGCGCGCTAAATCGAAACTCGCCAATGTCCGCGCCGCGCAGCAGTCCCTTCTTAAACTCGGCTTCATAAAAGAGTTCTTCGCCGTGGACAAATGATGAAGGCTGCCGTGCGGCGGGTTGTTGCGCGCGCGCTAAGCTATTTGCTGCTGTCAGCAAAGACAAGAGAAGGGAAGTGCAAGCGAAGATCGAAAAGGCTCTTTTCATACGATTTCTACTAACCCACGACTATTACCTGAAAACGTACCACTTGATTGCTAGCAACACCCACGCGACGACAAATCCAATTGCGGCCTGGTACTCGCGATAGCGCCGGTAAAGTGCCGGATCGAATTTCGCTTTGGCTGCCCCATCTCGATAAGCACTCACTCGCGGCAGAAACAGCGGGACCGCCGTCGCGTAGTCCTGATAATCTTTTCCGAACAATTCCGCGAGCGTCTTCGCTTCGACGCGCATCACTGGAACATAGATGCCTAAGAAGAGCGCCGCGAAAACCAATCCGAGGATCACCCGCCCCGCGGCGATCGTAAATCCCAAGCCCATCACAAAGCTGCCGAGATAGAGTGGATTGCGCGTGTAAGCGTAAGGGCCGGTGCTCGCAAGCGCGTCATTTTTTCTCAGGTGACCCGTCGCCCACGCGCGCAGCCCGAGACCCGGCAACGCGACCAGGCCTCCGACGATGAGCGTCCACGGTCGCGCCTGTGCGAACAAAAAGAAAAGCGCCGCGCAGGCAAAGCCCAGCGGCACGCGCCAGCGCTGCATCCATGTTCCGCCTCTAGCCAATCGTCACAAGTTCCGTTGTCGCAATGCGACCTGGTTGGCGCAAACGATCGGTTACCGCGTGGAGCACGCGCTCGACATCAATGTCCATGCAAATCCATTTCGAGCATGAACGGCGATGACAACCCACGCGACAATCGATGTCGTTGCGTTCGACACAGACGTCATCCGAGTAAGGGCTGCCGTTTCGCCACCACTCGGTTGGTCCGAATAACCCTACGATTGGGGTGCGCGCCGCGACTGCCAGATGAGTCGGCCCGGTGTCACCACCGACATAAACCTGCGCGCCCTTTGCGAGGGCATGAAAGCCTTTCAGCGAAAGACTAAGCGCTCGAGCCTTGCCGGATTTTGCAGCTGACAACACGACGTTCGCCAACTGTTCTTCACCGGGACCGTAACTCACCAAAGAGTGCAAGCCAAATTGATCCCAGAGTGCATCCGCCAGCGCGCCAAACTTTTCCGCCCTCCAAAGCTTTGTCGGCCAGCCGCCGGCGGGATTAAGGATCGCGTATCGCCCCCCAGTTCCAGACGCGGCGTCGTGAGCTTCTTGTTCGTGAACCTGATCGATGGCGATGGGGAACTCAAAGTCGTTTGCGTCATCTGAAACAGAGATGCCGAGCGCGACCTTTGCCAGCGTCAGATTTTTTCGGATGACGTGCAGACCGGGCGGAATAGAAACCCTCTGGTGAAGCAGGAAACGGCTGGCGGGCTCGCGTAGTCCATCGCTGTCAAAGCCAAAAATGCGGCGCGCGCGCGATAGCCGCGCGATCGTGGCCGACTTCAATAATCCCTGGAAATCTAAGGCAAGATCGAAGGCTGAGGCGCGTAGCAGACGTAACTGCTGGCGCGGTGCCCGCAGCGTCTCCCCAGACATCAGCCCGCGCCTCAAGGCCTTCGTGTCGACTTCGATGAGGCGATCAAGAAGTGGGTTGTCCCTTAAAATTTCAGCGGAGCCTCGCTCGACCACCCAGGAGATCTCGGCATCCGGCAGGGCCCGGCGCATCGCCGCGAGCGCCGGCAGAGTATGCACGATGTCGCCAATGCTCCCGAGTTTTACTATGAGAAGACGCATGCGATGTCCGACGAACTTTAGTTTGTCGCTCTCTCCGCTCCGGAAAGAGCAATATTAACCCACTCAGCGACAAACTAAAGTTTGTCGGACAGACTGCTGACTTCTTCGATCAGTCCCGATGAGGAATGATCTTTCGGATCGCCTGCGATCGCCACTCGTCCGCCGTAAGATCGTACCACATCGCGTTCAGGAACCGTGTCAACGGTGTAGTCAGTCCCTTTAGCATGAATGTCAGGCTTGAGCGCGAGCAGCAGCTCCGTGACCGTCGGCTCTTCAAAGATGGTGACGTAGTCGACGGCTGCGAGCGACGCGACGATTTCGGCGCGTTGATCCTGCGGCATCAGCGGTCGGCCTGCGCCCTTGAGGCGGCGGGCCTGGGGGTCCGAATTGATCGCGACTATCAGAAGATCGCCGAGCGCCTTGGCCGCTTCCAGATATCGCACGTGTCCGACGTGCAGCACATCAAAGCAGCCATTGGCGAAGACGATTAGCTTGTTCGCCTTCTTCGCCTCCACTACTTCGCGGACAAGATCGTGGCGCTCTAGTATTCTGTTAGCACTCATATTCAACACTTTGTTGAAGTCCCGTAGGGACGAAATATTTGTAGCAGGGAAGCGAGAGTTGAACTCAGAGCTCCTTTAGGAGCGACATATTTATGCCGCCCATAAATGGGCTGAGAATTTCAATGGATGCGCACCGGTTCTACAAATATTTCGTCCCTACGGGACTCGGCAAAGGGCCGTTCGCCCTAGGAGCTCGTTGCAGTGTCAAGCAATTCTTTGGCTGAAACAGTAGCTGTGCCGCGCTTCATCACGACAATGCCGCCGGCGAAGTTTGCCAGTTGCGCCGCGGCGGCGAAGGAAGCCCCCGATGCAATCGCCAATGCGTAGGTTGCGATCACCGTGTCGCCGGCTCCGGTGCCATCGACTGGCTGGCTCGAACCGACCGCTTCAATGTGCAGCGGCTTTGCGTCTGCTTCGAAGAGAACCATGCCGCGGCTGCCACGCGTGACCAGCAGAGAGCGATACACCAACTGCTCACGTAGCTTTGCTCCCACAGCTTCCAGTTCCTGATCGTTAGTCAAAGGCTGACCGCTCAGTTGCGCAATCTCATCTTCGTTCGGTGTGGCCGAAGTGAAGCGCGGAAAATCAGAAAGGCGGAAGCGCGAGTCGATGAAGACCGGAATGCGCCGTTGGTCAGCCGCATCGCGCGCCAGCGCAGCCAGGGTGACATCAACGACGCCGTAATTGTAATCCGAGATAATTAGCGCGTCGGCATTCTCAATTTCTTCGCGAAGTCGTTGCGCCAGTTGTTCGCGTTCATCAGAGGTGAGCGCAGGCTCGCCGTCATAGTCGATGCGAATAACTTGCTGGCGCGTCGAATGAACCTGGCCGGCGAGCACGCGCATCTTGGTCGTGGTCCTTCGCTCAGACGAAACGACTACGCCGTGGCAATCGAGCCCGGCGGTCTCGAGTGTTTCGAGCAAAACACGGCCTGCCTCATCTTCGCCGATAACCGAGATCAGGGCGACTTTGGCGCCCAGGGCGGCGAGATTCGCGGCGCAGTTAGCCGCGCCGCCCGGCGTCGTTTCCGTATGCTCGTGACGCAGAATGAAGACCGGCGCTTCGCGTGAGACGCGACTGATCTCGCCATAGACGAACCGATCGGCAATCGTGTCGCCGATCACGAGCAGGCGCTTTTGCGCGAACTTGCTGATTATCTCTGCGAAATTGTTCATGCAGTAACCTCAGCCCGGCAACGCGACATCATCGCATTGGCTTGCGCAAAAACTTCTTCAGGACTGATCGCCATCATGCAACGATGATCGATCGGGCAATCGCGCAGCATGCATGGCGCGCAGTCCGCCTTCTGTCGAATGATTTCCGCGTTCGGTGCAAACGGCCGCGTAGTCAACGGATTCGTCGGACCAAAGATAACCAGCGTCGGCGTGCCCACGACCGAGCCGATGTGCGCCGGGCCCGTGTCATTCGTGATCAGAACATCCGCGACGCTGATGATCGCCGTGGCTTCGGCCACGCTGGTCTTGCCAGTCAGCACAATTGGCTGGTTGCGTGCCTGTTGCGACACTTGGTTTGAAACTTTCATCTCAGCCGGCGAGCCTATCAGGACCACAGTCGCGCCGGCTTCAGCGAAATTATCCGCGACCGACGCATAGCGTTCCGCAGGCCAGCGTTTAGCGCGGCTATTGATTGAACCGGGACACAGCAAGACCAACGGCGCGCCGGGACGCAGACCATGCTCGCGCAGGAACTCCCTTGCGTGGCGCTGTCTCTCGGCCGAAACAGCAAGCAAGAATTGCGGCTCATTGGACTCAATAGTGGCCGCGCCGCACAAGAGTCGTTCAAGTTCGGCAACTAGATTAACGTAATAGAAGATCTCGTGTCGTTCATTTCTCCATGCGGGCAGGGGAATCGTTTTCGTCAGCAACATTCCACGGCAATCTGCGTCATAACCAATCCGGAGCGGCACGCTCGCGAGAAATGCTATGGCCGCAGCCTCGAACGCATTCTGGAACAAGAGCGCGAGGTCGAATCGCCGCCGGCGCCATTCACGCGCCTGACTCCAAGTTGAGCCCAGTCCCGTGCGATCGTAAACCAAGACCTCATCAATGAAGTCTGCGTCGACAAAGATATCCGCGGTGCCCGGACGCGAAACCAGAGTAATGTGCGCGTCTGGCAGCACGCGGCGCAACTCGCGCAGAGCAGGCACAGTCATCACCGCGTCGCCCACCCAGTTCGTGCCGCGCACGACGAGGCGCTTGATTTGATCTGAACTTATTTTCGATTCTCTCAATGGCGATTTGCCGGCAGGATGCCTGCGCTTCATTAGATCAAACTCCGCAGCCCTTCCTCAATTCCGATTTGCGGCTGCCACCCCAACTCTTCGCGGACGCGCGTTAGATCAGAAACGTAATTCAGCGGCACCGGCGCGGGCAGTGGGTTCTGTTCATCAATCACCGGGTTGCATTGAATTGTCTTCGCTACCTGGTCAATCATTTCGCGCAATGACATGGCGTTCTCGCGGCCGCCGCCAAGATTATACAGCCCGCTGGTTACCGAAGAATCGATGAAGGCGCGGCACGCGCGCGAAAAATCATCCACGTGCAAAATGTCGCGCACCGGCCGGCCTTCGAGGGGCAGGCGAATGGGCCAGCCGCGCTTTACCGCTTCGACGTAATGCGTAACAAAGCCGTTCTCGTTTCCTTCCGAAGGCCGCGCGTAGACGGTAGAGAGACGGAAAATGCACGCGCGAAAGTTCCGCTGCGCGGCATAGTATTCCACGTACCTTTCAGCGATCAGTTTTGACCACTCCAGCGGCGACTGGTGCTGGTATTCGGTACTGCAACCCTCCGGCACTCCGCTGTAATCATCCGCATGTGCGCCATAGACGTCTTTCGTCGAAGCAAAAATGAAGACCGAGTTTGGTTGCATTTCTCTTAGCAGGTTTACGGTGCCTTCGACGTTCGTGCGAAAGCACTCTTCGGCATCGGCCGGATTCTTGCTGGAGTACGCGGCTAGATGAATGACGACTTCATAGAACCCGGCCCGCGCGGCGTCGAGCGGACTAAGCACGTCCAAATGCGTGCGGCGCGAAAGATCTTCGGCATTGAAAAAGCGGCGCACGTGCGTGCCGAGATAACCGCTGCCGCCGGTGACCAGGAGTTTCAAGTTTCAAGTTCCAGGTTTCAAGTTCAGTTTCAAAGAGACGTCTCAAATTCCGCGCAGTTGCCTAACTTGAGACTTGAAACCTGAGACTTGAAACTATCTGATGCCCCGCGCCAATTGATTGAGTTTCACTAGCGATTCAGCGCGGCCGATTGCGATCAGGATATCGCCATTTTCGATGATGATGTCTCCCGCGGGATTGAAAAGCATCTCGCCATCCTGCCGGCGCATGCTGATAATGACAACGTCAAGTTCGGATCTAATCGGCGTCGACTGCAGCTCTTGACCTACTAGCACCGATGCAGCATCCACTTCGACTTCTTCGAATCCCAGACCGAGTTCATTCGCGGTAATTGAATCCATGAACTCGTTGACTGCGGGTTTGGTCAGCGCCACCGCCATGCGGTGCCCGCCGATGATCGTGGGTGCAACCACGTGATTCGCGCCCGCCCGCAGGAGTTTTGCTTCCGCCTGCTCTTCCGCGGCCCGCGCGACGATGCGCAGCTTTGGATTCAAATCTCGCGCGGTCAGCACGACATAAACATTGTCCGCGTCATTCGGAAGACAGGCGGCCAGGCCGCGTGCGTGGTCGACTCTCGCCTCTCGCAGCGTTTCTTCGAGCGTCGCGTCGCTGACCAAGACATTGATGCCGCGCTGCGCGAACTCGGCCGCGCGCTGCTGATTGCTCTCAATCACGACAAAGGACTCGTTCGCGCGCAGCAGGTCGCGCACCAGGTGCGAGCCCACCCGGCCTGACCCGCAAATAATGAAATGATTGCTTAGCTTGCTCATTCTTCTGGACCGTCGTCGCTGGCCAAAGGTGGCGACCATCTCCGACTGCACCACAGATTGAACTATGGTCGAGATGGCCAGCGCAACCCCGCCCGCGCCAATCAGCATGACCACGACCGCAAACATCCGCCCCGTGCCGGTGCGCGGAACCTGGTCACCGTAGCCCACGGTGGTCAGAGTTTGCACTGTGACGTAGAGACTGTCAGCGACCGGCCAGCGCTCAATGAAGTGAAAACCAATCGTGCCGAACAAGATGGCCACGAGCAGCGCCAGCAGCGCATAGCGAATGCGAAAACTTTTTCTGGACGGAATGCGTGACGCAGGCATGAGTTTGTCGGAAATAATTCGCGTCGAACGACAGAAAGGCCTCGAGCAAAGTGCGCGCGCCTATTTTCGCTTCCAGCGCACGCCGTCTTTGGTATCTTCCAGCACAATGCCGCGCGCCGCGAGTTCGTCGCGAATCTTATCGCCCCGAGCAAAGTCGCGACGGTGGCGCGCTTCTTGGCGCTCGTCGATCAGGTTCTGGATTTCTTCGTCCAGCAGCTCGCACTTTGGCTTGCCGAAGACATTCAGCACGCTGTCCACTCTCTCAATCGCGGCGATGACTTCACGTTTGTTGTCCTCGCGCAGCGCACGTCTTGCCAAAGCAGTGTTCACTTCCCTGGTCAGTTCGTGAACTGCGGCGAGGGCCACGGACGTATTCAAGTCGTCGTCCATGCCGGTTTCGAATTCTGTTAGGGCGAGGTCAGTCGCAGCGTGAAGTTCATCGTCGCGACCCGGCTCGGTCTTTGCTTCTTCCAGGCGCGCGCGAAAATCGCGCAGGCTCGCTACAGTTTTCTCGGCGCCGGCCAGCGCATCGAAAGTAAAGTTGAGTTGTTTGCGACAGGGAACGCTCAAAAGGAAATAGCGAATCCCCGCCGGCGTAAAACCTTTCGCCGTTAAGTCGCGAAACGTGTAGTAGTTTCCTTTCGACTTGGACATCGTCTCGCCTTCAACTTTCAAGTGCTCAAAGTGAAGCCAGTGACGCACGAACTGCTTGCCGGTGGCGCCCTCGCTCTGGGCGATTTCGTTTTCATGATGCGGAAACACCAAATCGACTCCACCCGCGTGCAGATCGAAAGTTTCGCCCAGATATTTCATTGACATCGCCGAGCACTCAATGTGCCAGCCTGGCCGCCCACGGCCGATGCTCGCATCCCACGCCGGCTCTTCCGAATTATTCGGTGCTTTCCAGAGCGCGAAGTCGCGCGCATCTTCCTTTTCATACCTGTCAGTGTCGACGCGCTCGCTGGCGCCCGCAATGTTGCCGGCAAAGTTGATCTTCGAGAGCTTGCCGTATTCGGGAAACGATTTGATCCGGTAGTAGACCGACCCGTCTGACTGATAAGCATGACCGCGTTCTTTCAGCTTTGCGATGAGCGCGGCCATCTCGGGAATGTGTTGCGTCGCCCGAGGCGCAACTTCGGGGCGCTCGCAACCAAGCGCATCAAAATCTTCCCAGAACGCTGCGATGTACTTCGCTGTGTAATCGTCGAGAGATTTGCCGGCCTCGCCCGCTTTGGCGATGATGCGGTCGTCAACGTCGGTCAGGTTCATCACGTGCGTCACGCGAAAGCCCTTGAACTTCAGATAGCGACGCAGCACATCCGCGGCGATCGCCGAACGAAAATTTCCGATGTGCCCGAAATCCCAAACGGTCGGGCCGCAATAATAGAACTTCGCTTCGCCCTCAACGAGCGAACGAAATTCTTCGAGCCGGCCCGAGAGTGTGTTGTAGATGCGCAGCATTGCTCTGCGAGTCTAAGAAAGGACTGGGAGTGAGTCAAACACCGCGATCTTGCAGGCGCGTTGGGACCGATCGCGCAAGGCCCGGTCAGAATCCTTCGATCGGTGAGGCTTCCAACCGTTTCCTGGTCTCATCGCCATACGATCCGTCCTCGCCGATCTGATCGTTGGGATTGTGCTGATTCCACAACTTTTGAAAGGCCTTGATTCCGGTGTGGCCAAAGTCGGGATCGCTGCCGCCGTGATAATTGAAGTGCGGCGGATCAGCATGTCCGCGCCAAATCCAGTTATGTTTCTTGAGAACATCGATCCAGTCGGCGTGATTCTCGAAGTCCACGGCGATGGCTCGCTCGTGCGGCGACGTGCCGGGACTGGCGGCCAGAACCACCCCGCACTTTTTGCCGTGCGTGTACCAGTAGTAGACGGCGTACTGTTGTGGCAGCACTCGGACCGCGTGAACTAAGCGTGGCGCTTGACCCTGCTCATTGATCGCCGCGATCAGCGCTTCCGCGGCTTCCTTCTGCAAGTAAGGCAGAGTTGTCGAACCGGCGATGACCACGTTCGATGAGATGTCGATAACTTTGTCGGGCGGAAGATTCGCGAGCAGCGTCGTCGCGATTTGTTTCGCCAGTCCGGCCAGACCGGACGTGTCGCAGTTAGTCGGCAGATAGTCACGAAGCAGCATCCTGGTTTCCTCCTAACAGCAGCCATCGTTCAGGCCGAATAGTGATGACTGCCTTCCTTGGGTTGGTCATGGTATCGCTCCCCGGCGCGGCTTGGCAACTTTTAGACCGGCCTCTCAACGCCCTTTACACCGGTTCTCGATGCGGCCATAATTCTGTGAAACGGGGGAAGCTTCACGATGGACCTAACAGCGATTTCTACACAACTGGAAAAGTACGAAGACAAGTGGATTGCCATCGACGAATCCGAAGAAAAGATCGTCGGCGTCGGCGATGATGCCTTTGAAGCGACCGAGGACGCCGAACGCAGCGGCTATCAGGATACGATTCTGTTCAAAGTACCATCGTTCGATTCTGCCCTTATCCCACTGGCATGAGATTTCGTTACACCGATATTCAGAATCATCAAGATCCTCAGAGACCCTTTCAAAGACCGTACCTTATCGTCCGTCTGTTCAATGGCGACAGACACAAGGATGTAATCTCGCTGGTTGATTCCGGCGCAGATGTCTGCTTGTTCCATTCTGATATCGGTCGAATGCTCGGCATTGAGATTGAAGCAGCACCCGAGTTGGCTTTCAAAGGCGTATCGGGCGTAAAGGAAGTCGCGTATATCCATCGCGTCGATCTCGTCGTGAGAGGTTTGAGTCCCATAACTCTAGACGTTGGCTTCACGAATTCGATGGCTGCGGGCACGGGATTGCTCAGTCAGCGTGGGTTCTTTGAACAGTTTCAAATTAACTTCGAGCTTAGTCAGAAGTTCTTCGAAGTTGTTGCGGCTAAGCGAGCAAACCAGGAATGATCACGTGCTTGGCGTTCCGTGACGTCGGGCGCAAATCAATCGTCCCTTTTCCTAAAATGCTCAAAACCCTGCGCCTCTAAATCCCAGACGCGATTCTTTTCGGCAACGCTAATCTTGCCGGGCTCGTTTGTGACTTTGCCGATGCAGGAGATCGCGACGCCATCGACTCGCTTCGGCAGTCGCGCAACATTATCGGGATGAACAGTGAACAGTAGTTCGAAAGTTTCGCCGCCGTGAAGCGCCAGGGCTAAGGGATCAAGCGCGCGGCGGCCGCAGAGCCTGACCACGTCTTCGTCAAGGGGAACGGCATCGGATTGGATCAGCGCGCCGACGTTGCTTTCGTCGCACAGATGCTTCAGATCGGATGAAAGTCCGTCGCTGATGTCGATCATTGAACTAGCCAGACGCTCTTCACCGAGCACGATGCCCCAGCCGACGCGTGGTGATGGACGAAGATGGCGGAGAAGGAGAGCCTGGATCGCGTCTTCTTCGGCGTTCTTGCTTGGCCCACCCGCTACCGCAGGTGGTTCTGACAATGAGCCCTCCCTCACGGTCGGGCTACTGCCCCGAACTTCAGTCTCTCCCTGCTTACTGCCTACTGCCGTCTGCCTACTGATTCTTGCGCCCATCTCGATCAGCTTCAATCCGGCGGCGGAACCACCGAGCGTGCCCGTGACGTAGATCTGATCCCCCGGCTGCGCGGTGGATCGAAGCACGGCCGCGCCGGAACTAACTTCGCCCAGCATGATCGAATCGATCACGATTGGCTCGACCGTGCGTGAAACGTCTCCGCCCACGAGGGTGACACCGTATTCATCGGCCAGCGCGAGATAGCCTTCGAAGAATTCATCCTTGAACGCGCTGTTCCAAACATCGTCTGGCAGGCCGATCGAAACCAGCGACCAGCGTGGGCGCGCACCCATGGCGGCAATGTCTGAAAGCGAAACTGCAAGAGCCTTGTGACCAAGCAGGCGCGGCGGCGTCGCGTCGCGATAAAAATCAATTCCTTCGACGAGCAGGTCAGTGGTGACCACCGTGGCGCGCCCGGCGCGCTGTGAGATCACGGCTGCATCATCGCCGATTCCAGCTATCAGTCGCGATGAGTGCTTTCGCGAGCGGGTCTGTGCGCGGAGACGATGGATGAAATCAAACTCGTTCATGCGGGCCGTTCAGAGTTCAACCTTAAGGTTGGTTCTATCCTAGCAAGCTAAAGCTTGAACTCTAAACTCAGAGACTGCGGCGCATCGATTCAAGGCCGGCTTCGATCGTTTCGATCGAAGTGGAAAATGAAAAGCGCACGTGTCCTTCGCCATGCGGGCCAAAGACTACGCCCGGTACCGTGGCAACCTGGGCGAGGCTGAGCAAGACTTCCGCTGCTTCACGACTGTCGGGGTTGATACGCGTCACGTCGGGAAAAGCGTAGAACGCGCCAGCCGGCGGTATGCACGGCAGGCCGACTTCATTCAGTCCGGCCAAAAGCAAATCGCGCCGCTCACGATAAGCGACGCGATTCGTCTCGATGAAATCTGACGGCGTGGTAAACGCTGCGAGCGCCGCCCACTGTGTCGGCGTCGAAACGCCGTTCGACGAATAGAGAGTTGCTTTGCTGAGGCCCGTCATCCATGGTTCGCCGGCGACCGCATAACCGATCCGCCACCCAGTCATCGCGTAGGATTTCGACAGCGTGAACAAAGTTATCGTGCGCTCCAACATTCCTTCGAGTGAAGCGATCGAAACGTGCTCGCCTTCGTACACGATGTCTTCGTAAGCTTCGTCGGCGATTACAATCAAGTCGCGCTCAGTAGCGAAGCGCGCAACTTCTTCCGTTTCCGCGCGCGTGAAGACCACGCCGTTTGGATTCATCGGCGTGTTGAAGTAAATCGCGCGCGTGTTCGGCGTCGCGTGACGAGCCAGCGTTTCGCGGAAGCCGTTGGCGCGCGCTTCATCGGT
>Ga0080064_1000405_pt1 | contig 117304 bp, 102 predicted proteins | sample Subgrocontami54m_FD_69260 | JGI IMG/M metagenome (GOLD analysis project Ga0080064, IMG submission 69260) | Subsurface groundwater microbial communities from S. Glens Falls, New York, USA - GMW46 contaminated, 5.4 m (SPADES assembly) (version 2) ...
CAAAATCCCGGCGAACAACCCCCGGCCAGACAGGGCGTGAAAAAAAGGGGGCAGCAGCCGAGACACCCCCTTGCCGGGAATGCGTCGCCATCGAAGCCAACGGCTTGTCAAACGGCCCGGTAAGCCTCCCGCGATCTCCCGCCGCTTCCGGCCGCGCCAGGCGGCCACCACCTGACCTTTGATGTCCTTGGGCTGCAGGAGAAAGGCATCCTCCCGGGTGTTGTTGTCACCGAGCGTGGAAACTCCCGCCGGGGTTAGACGGGCAACGCGGTGTACGACCGGTCGATCATTCTGCGGCGGCAGGAAGAAAACCACATCGCCCACGCGCAAGGGCCGGTTGTCATAAGGCGCGATCTCCATCATCTCCGGCTCGCGCAAGGTGGGATTCATGCTGGGGCCGACATAAGCGGCGAAGAACAGGGTCCCGGGGATATTCCTGTCAGTGTCAGGCCTAAACTCAGTGCGGTGGGTACGCATCAACATGGATATCACCGGTTCTATCTTGTCCTACGGTTGTCCCGTCATCGGTTGTTGTCTTCGGTTCGTAACCAACATGGTTGTGCTCAGCCAGCTTGTCGACGAAGGCGGTGATCTCCTCGATGCTTCTCTTTCGGATCATCCTTCTCAAGCCGCCACAACGAGAGGATTCATTCCCACGGCAGCGGCCGTATCGGGGTTGACGCGCCCTCTACCCTTCCACCAAACTACACTGCTGTCCCTTGCGTTCCTATCGTGCAAACATTGTTTACCGGATACGCTCCGTTGCTGCAAACAGTGTTTGCACCATGGCCGTTGTTGCAATCGCTGTATGCAGCATTGCCGTTCGTGCAAAGTTCATAATCTCCACTTCCGGCCCCACAATTTCCGGCTCCTCTGGCCGGCTCGCCGAGAGCGACGACGATCGGAGCTTCATACTTAGTCGTTGCCCTCTTCTCATTGTCCGTCATGGCGAAAGCTCCATTTCCTGAATACTCTCTGCAATGATGACAGACTATGGCCCTCGACATCCTGCAAACTCGCCGACAATGGATGCATCCCGGCATCGTGATAATTGATTGGAAGACTGTGCTGGCCTTGCTCCCAGACGTGAGCTTGGAAAAAGACCCGCTTCTTCAGCCTGTTCGCAGAACCAGTTTGGCGCCCACAGGCTGCCGTTCCTGTAGTAGTTCTGGGCAACGCAGGAGCCCATGCAGCGCTGCTTCATGAGGCAGCGGCTGCAAACCCCTTCCAGCCGCTCGGGCAGCCCCTCCCGAAGCGCTTTCAAGACGGCGTTTTCCCGCCACACCTGTTCCAGGGGGTCCTTCCCCACCTCGCCAAAGACCAGATCCGACACCTGTTCGCCGATGCCGCACAGGGCATAGTGTCCGCTGGAGATGACGCCCACGATGCCCAGGATCCCACACACGCCGCACCCATCTCCTTCGGCGATGCGACTCAGGGATCGAAAAGCCTGCGGGTAGTCGAAAAAGACCCGCAGCCTGGTCTTGGGCGCCAGTTCCTGTTCCACATGCCGCCCAAATTCAATGAGTTCGGCGACGTTCAGCGTCTTTTGGACCTCATGCAACTTTTCGCCCCGTGCGGTGGGCTGCACCACGTTGAACTTGATCGAGGCCGCACCCAGTTCTTCCGCCAAGTGCGCGATGGCCTCCACTTGGCCTGCATTGCTGCGCATCACCGTGAAAATAACCTGAGGCTGGGTGCCGGCGGCAACAAGATTCTTCACCGCCTGTCGCGCAGCCTTGAAGGACCCCGGCACACCGCGAACCCATTCGTGGGTCTCGGCATCAGCTCCGTCAATACTGACTGATACGAATCGCTTTGGAGATCTGGCGATCTCAGCGGCGATCTCCCGCGTGCACAGCAGGCCATTGGTCTCGAGCGTCAGACCCAGCTCTTCCCGCCGGACAATCTCCAATAGACGCAGGAAGTGGGGATGTAACAACGGCTCGCCGCCGGTGAGCTTGACGCCGCTCAAGCCCAGCGGCTTGGCTTCGCGGACGGCGGTCTCGAACAGCTCGACGGGCAAGGTTGCATAACGGCTGCCGGTGGTGTCGAGCCTGGGCGCCAGCCAACAGTGGCGGCAGGCCAGGTTGCACCCTTCGGTCAGGTAAAAGTACAGTTGGCTAAGCGCAGCAGTCCCAGCCCGTCCTGTCTCCTCATTTCCCATATCGCTCTGCGGGCTCATGCGATAGTGCCTCCTTGCTCAAGGAATCGTCGCAAACACGCGTCCGGACTGGGATGGTCCACCTTGCCTGTCAAGGTGTAAGCCAATCCTGGACAGTTGCCCGTGCAATACGGCATGTATGAACACCCGGCACAGAGTTCAAACGCGGTAAGCGGGATCGTATGTCGGCTGCGGAGCTGATTCAGAGCCGGGCTGAGTTGCCATACATCCGCCAGCGAATCCCGATTGATTCGCCCCAGTTCGCTGTGAGCCAACATGGAGCACGGAACGATGGCGCCGTCAGCGCGCACCGAGATCTTGTTGCTCGGGCAGCCGCACGCGGTAAGGCGACCCCGATCGGGAAAGGCCGGCGCGCCCTGCGCCCGTGCATCCTCCATCCGGCGCCATGCGCGCCCTTCAGCCAATGGGCCGGCGTTTGCCGAGATGCGGCCGTTGTATTTCTCCGTGAGGCGCAGCAAGGTTGCCATCGCCATCTGGCGCTCCTGTATGTTCAGCAGCACATCGGCCGCATTCTGGCGGCATGTGCCCAGGTACCCGGCAGCGTTGGTGCTGAATCCCGGCAGGTCCAGTTCCTCCAGGAGCAAGTGAGCGATATTCTCCAGATCGTTCACGTTGTTTCGATGAATGGTGACACGCACCGCCACATTCACTCGATGGCGCTGCAGGGTGCGGATGCCGCGGATCGCGCGTTCGAAAGAGCCTTTGCCGCGACAGGAATCGTGTGTCTTCGCGCGTGAACCATCCACCGACACTTGGACAGACTCGCAGCGGCGTGTGCCGGCGATGAAAGCGGCGATTCCATCGTCGATCAGCGTGCCGTTGGACAGGAGGGAGAAACGCATCCGGTTGCGGACGATACCTTCGAGGAGCACGGGCAGATCGTCGCGGATAAAGGGTTCTCCCCCTGCCAGGGTGACATTCATTACAGCCAGGGACCCCAGTTCGGCGAAGAACTCGAGCCACTCGTCCGTAGGAAGGTCCCGGTACTCTACCGCTGGGTTGTTGAAGAAGTAGCAGTAGCGGCAGCGCAGGTTGCAGCGCGCGGTGATTTCAATGTCCAGGCTGCGGGGGGTGCGCATCAACATGGATATCACCGGTTCCGTCTCGTCCTTCAGTTGTTCAGTCTGTTGTCGTTCAGTTCATAACCCACATAACCCTGTTCAGCCAGCTTGTCGACAAAGGCGGCGATCTCTTCGAGGGCGGCTGCTGGAGCATTTTCAAAACCGGTCTTGATCTCCAGGACGATCTCCTCGAGGCTTTTCTTTCCATCCATCCTTTTCCATACCGCCACACCGACAGGATTGATTCCCACGGCAGCGGCCGTATCGGGGTTGAAGAGGATGGCCCAGTCGTCGAACTCCTCCCGGAGCACAACGATGGGATTGGCAATCGGTCTATCGGTTCGATGCATATCGGGTACCTTTGTCTTTGCGACCACGCACGTCAAGGGTGTCGCGAAACGACCCGGAACGACTGGCGGTCAGATCTTTGCTCCCCCCGCGGTGCAACCCAGTGTCGCGACCGGCCCGGCCGTGCAAGCGCCTAATGCAGCAAAACCGGCAGTGCAATCGCCCGTATCCGCACTTCCGCGTGAACAATCTCCGGCTCCTCTGGCCAGTTCACCCAGGGGGACGACGACCGGCGCTTCGTACTTGGGCTTTGGCTTCTTTTCGTTGTCCGACATGACGGGACCTCCATTTCCTGAATATCTTCTGCAATCATGACTGAGACTATGGCCCTGGACATCCTGCATTGACCTGCCGCACCTCAAGCGACGCGGGTTACGCTTGGGCCTTCTTCAACCGAACGCGCAGAGCCGGCATCGGGGGGCAGCTCATGAAGATTCTACCGATTACCGTTTGTGCCGATGTGATGTGGGATACACATCTTTATGAAATTACTGTCAAAAAGTGGGTATCGGTGCGGCCGGCGACGCGGCGCGCAAGGTCAAGCCGGCAATCGACCGCGTTGCGGAGACGGGGCGCCGCCTTTCGCATCCACCGCGGCAGCCGCTCCGTCCGAACGACTTGGCACCGCCGGAGCCGATTCCTGAACCGGTCGAGCTGCTTTCGAACCGTACTCGTGCGAGTACACCCAGGTAAATTCGGCGCCGAGCAGGAAGATCTGCGCCGAGAAATAGACCCACACCAGCAGAACGACCAGCGAAGCTGCGGCGCCGAAACCGGATGCCACGCTCGTTTTGCCCAGATAAAGGCCGATGAGGAATTTGCCGATTTCGAACAAGAGCGCGGTGAATGCCGCGCCGACCCACACGTCGCGCCAGGCGATTCTCGCCCGCGGCATGAGTTTGTAGATCATCGCAAAGAGTAAAGTGGTAAAAGCGAATGAGATGCTGAAATCTAGCGCATGAAGAAGCGCTTCCGAGCCTTCGACAAGTCCCTCAAACCATTTGCCGACCGCGGCGATTACGGCACTGACCACCAGCGAGACCAGCAAAAGAAATCCCAGGCCCAGTACCAGGCCGAAAGAAAGCAAGCGCGTACGGAGCAGGCTCCATATGCCGCTCTCCTTCGCAGGGGCGGGAACGCGCCAGATGCGGTCAAGGTCGCTCTGCAATTCCGCGAACACCGTCGTTGCCCCAATGACCAGCGTAATGATGCTGACCAACGCCGCAAAGATGTCCTTCGCTGGCTCGCTGGCGCTTTTCAGCAGTCCCTGCACCGCGATTGCGCCTTCCAGTCCGATGAGTCCTTGTATCTGTGCGACGATTTCGCCCCGGGCCGCTTCCTCGCCAAAGAAAAGGCCGGCCACCGCGATGGCGATGATGAGCAGCGGGGCGATCGAGAACAGCGTGTAGTAGGCAAGCGCCGCGCCCATGCTCGGGGCGTAATCGTCCATCCACGCCCCCACGGCCTTCCTGAACAGGTCCCAGATCTGCATGTCGCGCATGCCGGTCTCTTCGTGTCCCCGCTTCACCTTGCTGTTCGGCCGACCTTGGCGTCGGGCCTGCGCGCGGCCGCCGAACCGAGTGCCAACAACAGCGGCAGCAGCACTTGCACTGCCTTGACCGCTTGCGACCATGCGCGCGGGCTTCCCGGGTCGACGACACGCCTGGGCTTGCCGCGGCCAAGGGCGAGATAGACCAGCGCGACCCCGCCAATCAGTACGCCGCCGATGAATAGGGGAGAACCCATGCGGCGGTGCAGTTTCTCCCGCGCCGCCCGGTATTCGGCGAGTGCGGCGTTCCGTGCTTCGGCTACCCGCTGTTCGGCCAGCCCAACCGAGTCGGAACGCCTATTCATGTTGATTCCCCCCCCCGCCGCGAATGCGCCCCAGTTGCCGCCGCGTTGCCGGGAACAGCAGATCCCTGCTGCGCTGGATGACCATGAACACGAGGCTGCCGGCGCCCGCAAAGCTGAGCAGCGCCGCGAACGAGAGCGCCCATCCCCAGCCGACGATATCGTTCTGGACCAGGACCAGCACCACGCAGGCAAGGATCGCAAGCCACCCGGTGATCGCAAGCACGGCGGCGGCGAGCGCAAGCCCAAACATCCAGGCCAGGCTCATGCCGGCCTGTTGGCCTTCGAGCGTCACCAGGGTGAGGAAATGTTCACCCAGTGCGCGCAGCGAAGCGATCAGTGACGAAATGGATCCTCTGGGTGCTACGGAGTGCATAGGTCAGCGCCGAACATGATTCAACACCGTTCCTGCCAGTGCATGCATTGATCGGACATCAAAAACGGGGCCAAAGGCCCCGTCTTCTGCAACCGGTCGATCGGCGAGGCTGCTACCGCTGGTCACATCGGCGCCACGCCAGGAGGGTATAGAACCGACCGACCCGGGACCGCTGTTACTTGAGCCGCATGTCGTTCTTGACCGACTTCACGCCGCTGACGCCGCGTGCGACTTGGGCTGCCTTGTTTATGTCGGCCTGGTCTCTGACGAAGCCGCTGAGCTGAACCGTGCCCCTGAAGGTCTCGACGTTGATCTCGGAGGATTTCAGCGAAGCTTCGTTGAATATCGCCGCCTTCACCTTGGTGGTGATGATGGCGTCATCGACGTACTCCCCCGTGCCTTCCCTGGTGGGGGTCGGCGCGCAGCCCAGCATAGTTACCAGCAGGACGGTGAGAAAAGCGGCGGAAATGCTCTTGAGTTGTTTCATATTCAGATTCTCCATTGAGTACCGCCGCAGGACCGGCGGTCATACCCGCGGCAAATCGTGAAGTCACGACATGCCGTTTACCGCAATCATCATGTTCTTCGGCAGCGCCGAGTTCCGTGCGCTGGCGTACATAGGGAGCCGACTTTTTTCTGGCCGGCACGGGACCCCCCTCCCGGGCTATTCCATGCCTCCGATGAGTATTACGCGCTCTCCCGGCCGCCATCTCTCCGGGTTCATGTCATTGACTGCGAGCATCGATCCATCCCGCAGGCGAACGACGGTTTGGTAGCTCCTGGTCGGCATCTTCTCCATTTTTCCGGGTGTCCTGATCTCCCGCGTGAGCTCGATCACCCCGCATTCCTCGCACCTCGCTTTGCCACGGTTGTCGCGCAACCCCAGCGCCTGGGTTTCGATGGCCGGCGGCGGAGCTTCCCCAGGCAACTCGCTGGCTGCGACGCTGTTAACGAGACTCTCGACCGAGGTCTGGATTGACGCCGTCAGAGGGGAGAATGCGACCGCACTGAACAGCATCGCCGCGATGCCCGCGATCAACAATGACAGCTGCAGGGACTTGCCAGTTGGCGCATTCATGTCGGCCTTCCTGCGGGTCTCGAAACCCGGCTCCGCGGCGACCGGGTCGGAGGACCTCGATCGTCGAGCTGATTGTGTCTCTCGCGTGCGCTGCTTTCCGTGCGCTGGTGCGCATAGCGCGAAAAAAATGCAGCTCCCGGGGGGCCCGTTGCCCCTGCGGCATGGCGCTTCTGTGTGCTCGCGTACATACTGCGCAAGCCACTTGATCTAGGCTGCAATCGTCCTGCACCGCGCGCGGACGGAGAAATGGACAAGAGCGGGGCTGTATCGGTTTGCCCGTTCACAAGGTTTCGGAGACAGGCGCAGATGAATCCCACAAAACTCATAGGAATCATCCTGATCGTGGCTGGCTGCCTCGGGCTTGCGTACGGCGGCTTCAGCTATACGAAGGAAACCACCGGCGTGAAGCTGGGCCCGATAGAACTCAAGGTCCAGGAGAAGGAAACCGTGAGCGTCCCGCTGATAGTCAGCGCGGGTGCGGTCGCGATCGGCGTGTTCCTGCTCGTCTTCGTGGGACGCAAGTAGCGGACCGCCGGCTCGTCGAGGAGCGCAATCCGCCTAGAGCAGGCGCGCCCACAGGCGCGCCATCAATTCCTTGAACCGCAACGAAACTGACCGGCGTTCCCAGCTCTCCGGATCGATGGCATCCGAAGCTTCAAGGTCCTTGACGAACATGGCCTGCATTTTCTGGCCGAATTCGCGCCCGACGATCACCGCGTTGATCTCGTCGTTGTCCAGGAAGCTGCGCCAATCGAGGTTGGTCGATCCGACGCACGACCAGACGCCGTCGATGATCGCGGTCTTGGAATGCAACAGCGGCCCACGCCGCTCGTAGATCCTGACGCCGGCTTTCAGCAGGCTGGAATAGTGCGAGCGGCCGGCGTGAAATACGATTGCAGAGTCGGAATGACTCGGCAATATCAGCTTCACGTCGACGCCGCGCGCAGCCGCGGCGCCCAGGGCTTTCAGCAATTGAGGATCGGGAACGAAGTATGCGTTGGTCAGGTGTACCTGCCTTTCGGCATTGCCGATCGCGGAAATCAGGGTCAGGTAGATGAGGCTGTAGGGATCGTCCGGCGTGCTGCCGATGGCGCGCACGATTTCATTTCCCTGCGGCTTCAATTCGGGAAAATACTCTTTGGGCACAAGCGGCTTGCCGTGCTGCTTTTCCCACGTTTGCATGAAGAGCTTCTGCAATTCGCCGACCACGGGGCCTTCGATCTGAAGATCGGTGTCGCGCCATGCAGCAGTGTTCTGGGCCGCTTTCGCCGGCCGCCTCGCGATCGATCCCGAAGAATAGACGCTGCTGATATTGATCCCGCCGATGAATGCGGTCCGGCCGTCGACTATGAGCAATTTGCGGTGATCGCGGTTATTGATCAGCCATGCCTTCTTCGCCGTGAGCGGGTTGATCGGATTGAATTCGAGCACTTGTATCCCGCCTTGGGTCAGCCGCTCGAAGAAGGCCTTGGGCGTATTGTATCCACCGACGCTGTCATAGATGAGGTTGACCTGGACTCCCTGGCCCTGCCGTTCCAGCAACAATTCGGCGAACTGCCGCCCTATTTCGTCGTCCTCGATGATGTAGGATTCCAGGTTGATATGGTCCTGCGCCTTGCGGATCGCGGCAAACATCGCCGAATAGGTGGTGGCTCCGTCCTGCAGCAGGGTGACCTTGTTTCCCAGGATGAGGGGACTGCCGACGACAGCCTGTTCCAGCACAATCTGCTTTTCCAGAATATCTATGTCGCCGGACTTGCGCTTGAGCTCCGCGAGGATGGCGGCGCTCTTCTTCGCGGAAAGCGCACCGCGCGCATTCTCGAATCTGGCTGCCTGCGCGGTGTGCCGCTCTATGAGGGCATCGGTGTCAGGCAAGGTCGCGCAACCTGCCGCGGCGAGCAGGCAAAATGCCGTCACCGCGGCTAGCCTAGGTGCGCGAATTACCATTCTCCACCTGCAACGCAGCGCCTCATTACGGACGGCATGAGTGATGATTGCACCGCCGCTGTACGTGCCTAGCCCACGCTATGGGCAATTCAGCGCGGGGGCGGCGAAGCCGGAACGATTACCACGGTGTCGCCACCGGTTCTGCCGCGCTGACCCTGAGCCCCGGTATCCCCCGTTGATCCGGTTGCGCCCGTATCCCCCGTGGCCCCTGTTGCTCCGGTGTAACCGGCCACGCCGCTTTGTCCGGTCGATCCCGTGGCGCCTGTCGGGCCGGCGGGACCCGGAACGGGAACTGTGACGACCGCCGCAGGGGTCACGACAGTCGGCCTGTCGCACGCGCCCAACGCGAGCGCCATCAGTGCCGCTGAAAACACCATTGAATACTTCATGCCAATTCCTTTTGCTTGGTTGACGAAGACAGCACACCTGGACAGACTGGCGGCCACCCGGAGCTACGACTGCAAACTGCGCCATATCCACGTGCGTTTCTGTTCGTTGGCGCACAGAACCCCGAGTCGGTCAGCGGCCGCTACATCGGGAATGACCTTGATGAGTCCAGGGAGTTGTGTCTGTGGCGGGGGCACCGCCACGCAACTGCCTGTCAGCGCACATTGGCGTGAATAGATTGCCGCGTCGCGCAACGTGCGTCACCGTACGGAAAAGCAATAGTTATCCACGCAATATACGCAACGTTCCAGTAGTCAGGAGCGTGCAAATCACTGTGTGCGGCTGCCTGCCATCAGGTCGCCATGCCGTTGCGGGCATCTCGGATGGCTTTTCAGGAGTTAGAACATGATCATGAAAAAAGTCTTGGTTTCCGTGCTATTTGCCGCCGGAATCATCGGCGCCGTGGCAACATCGGTCCCGAGTATGGCCGCTGTCGACATCCAGTTGAATTTCGGTCCGCCGGCAGATCGCTATGAGGCGGTACCCGCTCCGCGCCGCGGCTACATCTGGGCGCCAGGACATTGGCAATGGAACGCCAATCGCAACCGTCATCTTTGGAAGGCCGGTTACTGGGAGGCTGCGCGCCCCGGCTATGTCTTCCAAAGGCCTCAATGGGTCGAGCGCGACGGACGCTGGCGCTACCAGGCTCGGCGTTGGGACAACGACGGCGACGGTATCCCCAACAATCGTGACGCCACTCCGAACGGTGGCCGGCGCGGAGACAGGGACGGCGATGGCGTTCCCGATCGTATCGATCGGCGCCCCAACAATCCCAACCGGTCCTGACAGGTTCTTACGCTGATCCGCGCGCCTGTGCAAGGCGCCGCGGATCAGCGCCGGTTGTCCGCGTACAACTGCAACTTCAAATCGATGGGCGCGGACACCACCTGCCGAGCAGGCGCGCCTTGTGGTCGGCCGTACGTTTCCACGCCGGATCAGCGGCTGCTTTGCGGTACCACTGTCGCGCCGCATCCAGATTGGGTGGCCGCGTGACGCACTCGCTCAACAGGCCCAAATAGTATTGCATGTCGGCCGCGCCGGAATTGGCCTGCGACTCCAGCGCCGGCAACAGGCGCTTCGCCGCATCTCGATCCTTTCGCTCGACAATAATATTGAGCATGGCCGCGCGTCCGCGAACGGCAGACCGCCGGATTCTTGCTGATATCTCATCGCCGCCGGCGGAAAGAGCAATCACCTTCAGATAGGTTTCCACGGAAGTCACGCGATCCTGCTTGAGCGCCCGCCCGTGTCCCATGGCGAAGGCCACATCGAGCATGGCCGGCCGGTCGCCGTTTTCCGCCAACAGCTCGCCATTCTCCATCCAACGCGCTGCCTGCTCTGGCTGCGAGCCTTGACCTCGCACCCACCAGACGGACTTGGCCACCGCCTGCTTGACCTCGTCATAGTTTTTTTCGAATGCGGCGACGCGTTGCGCGGCAAACTTGTTGCCGGCTTTCGCCATCCAGATCAAGCGGCCCAATGCACGCGATCTGCTCGCCTGGGGACCTGATGACGCCAATGCGTCACCATATTCTGCCGCGATAGACTCGGCTATCGCCACAGCAGCCGGCTTGCTGCTGGTCATGAGCTGGGTGAGGTCCCCGACCGCTGCCTGAAACACCAGGCTCTCGTCGCTTCGCAGCAGCGACACGATGCGATTGGCGGCTTCCGCGGGTGCATTTGGCGAGCTTTGCCGCAGGGAAGGAGCGGCGCTGGGTGCCAGGGGCTTGGTCTCCGGCCCCGACGGCGGCGCAGGCTGAGCAAGAGGCGTTTCTTCCCTTAAGCTGGGGACACTCGACGGCCACGGCAACCCGCCATTTCCCGCTTCTCGATACAGGGAAACGCCGCCACCCGCGAGGGCCAACGCAAGGCTGAGCAGCAGCGGAATCCTGATCCCGTATAAACGGCCCGATGGATGCGGGGCATGCGTGAGCGGAAGAGAAACCGGCGTTGGCAACGGAAGCGCAACCGGCGTCAAGGGAGTCTTGCGACCCGCCCCTCGCCCCTGCGCCATTTCTACCGCTGTCCACTCACCGTCCACCTTGAATTCCAAGGACTCGGAGATCCCTGCCGTTTCCACAAGCAGGCGGTCGATCTCGGCAATCAAGGCATCATGAGGAAGGGGGCCGATGTTCGGGGCCGAATCGAAGGCCTTCAGCTTTTGAACCAAGCTGCGTACGTCTTCCAATGCTCCGCTTCTCTCCCGTGGGTCGCCGGGTCCTGCCGGGCAGTCAAGCCCCGCAGCACTGATTTTCTCCGCCATGTAACCAAGCATGAAGAGATCAACCCGGTAGTCGAGTTGCTGAACCGCGTTGGGCGAACCGCTGCGTCGGTCCGAACGCAACGCAGAGATGAGCAGCTCCGATTGATACGGGGCGCGCTCATCGGGATTGATGACCAGTATCTGGGTAAGTGGAATTGCATGAGCGATGGAGAATGCAAAATCAATAAGCTTGAGCTTCTCGAACTCGAGGTGAATTTTCTGCCCCTCTCCGGGAAAGGGATTCGGTGCATAGGGAATGCAGATGTTGTCTTCCTTGATATCGCAGTGAACGATGCGATGGTCATGGATCTGCTTCAGCGCCACCAGGCAGGCTCGAATCAACCGCAAGAAAGCGTCGGAGCGCTGGAACGGGTGGCTCAGCGTCGCGGTATCGGTGTAACGGGATTTCACTCGCAGCCAGTTTCCGATCGTTATTCCTGCATCGCAGGTGAGCACCTGTTTTGCCGCCTCATCTTCCGATATCAGGTGCCGTGCCTGAACAACGTGGGTGAACTCGCCTTGCTTTTTCAAGAACTCGCGCAAAAAGAAATTTTCCCTTTCCGCCCAATAGCGATAGTCATACTTCTGTCCCTTCCAGTCTTCGAATTCCTTGAAGACCTTCGAAAACAGAATGGGATGGGTCTCGAGACGCTCGACCTTGACGTGTGCGCAATCGACTATCGTCCTTCTGCCTGTATCGAAAACCTCGCTCTTCTCGCCGCGCAGTTCCGGGCCCAGACGCGGTTCTATCCGACGCTCCCGGATTTCGTCGTCATCATGGTTCTTTCGCCTGAGATAGTTGAGTGCCACGCACTACTCCGTCCGCGCAATGCGGAATCCGATCCGATTGTCGTAGTAGTGGAATGACGCGTAGGACCGGGCCGCGGAACGCGTCGAATCAGTGGAGCCGTACCACCCTCCTCCGCGTACCATCCGGGTGTCGGTGATAGGGGTGCAATCGAGCGTCCACGCCCTGCCGTCGCTCGGCGCATCCCGGTACCTGTCGTGGTAGCAATCCTCAACCCACTCCGACACGTTTCCGTGCATGTCATACAGCCCGAAGGGGTTGGGTACGAACCTGCCAACCGGTGCCGCCTGACGGCCATCCCACCTGCTGCCGCAATCGTAGCAATTTGCGTCGCCATGCCCGGCGTCGTTTCCCCACCAATAACGTACGTCCGAGCCCGCTCGCGCGGCATACTCCCATTCGGATTCGGTCAACAGGCGATAGTGTTTGCTCGTCCTGCGCGATAGCCAGGCGGCGTACTGGTGTGCGTCCGCCCAACTGACATTGATCACGGGTTGCCGCCCGCGGCCCCAGCCGGAGTCGCCCGGCCGGCGGCGGCAGCCGCCGGCAGCAACACACGCGTCCCATTCGGAAAAAGTGACTTCGAAGCGTCCGACCGCCAGCATGTACCCTATTCTCACGACATGTCGCGGACCGCTTGCGGCGGATGGTTCACCCATGATGAATTCGCCTGGCGGCAGCCACACGACCTCTGGACAGTCGGCGCAATCGCGGAACACCGTCCCGAAGCGCGGCTGCGCCCTCGACGCCCGTGCTTCTCTTGCCGCGGTCTCCCTGGCTGCCGCCAATTTGGTTGCCGCCTCCCTCGCCGCCGCTTCTCTCGCGGCTGCTTCCCTTGCCGCTTCTCTTGCGGTTGCTTCCCTTGCTGCCGCTTCTCTTGCCGCAGCTTCCCTTGCCGCCGCTTCTCTCGCGGCTGCTTCCCTTGCCGCCGCCTCTCTTGCGACCGCCTCCCGCGCCGCTGCGTCCCTCGCCGCCGCTTCGTTCTCCATGGCCTCTTTTTCTGCTGCGATCCTCGCCTTTGTCATCTTCGCCGCTGCCGCTCGAACTGCCGCCGCTCTGGCTGCGGCGGCCTTTCGTGCCGCCGCCTTCGTCGCAGCGTCTTTGGCTGCTGCATCTGCCTGCCGCGCCTGTTCCATCGCGCGTAGTTTCGTAGCTTCGTTTTCTGCCGCCAATGCGCGAGCTTCCGCCTTCGCCCGCTTGCGCTGTTCCTCTTCCGACCGCTGGCGTTCGCGCCTTAGCGCGGCATCCGGATGCAGTGGCTTCTTCGTCGTCGGCACAGGGGGTTTCGGCGGCTCGGGCACATCGGTCGGGTCAATCACCGATTGCGTCTCGGCGAGCGTTCTTTCTGCGCCGATCGACAGCGAAAGCACGGCCGCGAGCACAACGCCGCAAATTCTCGCAGCCCGGGTCCTGCATCCTCCCTGGTGTTCCCTACGCGTCATTTCCGGATCCCCGCCCAGTCCCGCCAAGTCCGCGCCATCCGCTCCCCGATCGACTGGACCTGGGCTCCCGGCGATATCGTCTTTTCAGAAGACCCGTCGCCCTGCGCCAATATGAACCAAAGCAGCAAAGCCGCGGCCACTGCGCAGCCATAGGCCCAGCGTGGCGTGAACCATGGGCGGCGCAACACTAGTAGCGCACTTGCGTCGTCATGACTGCCATTATTTTTCGCCGCGTGAACCAGTGCGTCGCAGATTGTTTCCAGCGAACTTCCGTCCCTGAGTCCACCCGATACGACGTCCGCGATCTGTCCATCGGAAACAAACTTATGAACGCCGTCAGAGCACAGCAACAGTAGCTCGCGCTCGCGAATTTGTGTCTTCACAACCGGCGGAATGCCGACGGCGCCTGCACCGACCATGCGCGCAGGGTCATGGGGTCTGCCATTGGGCGGGGGCTGTTGCGCGAAACTGGCATAGGTCTGATCCACCGTGAGCTGTTGGATGACGTAGCGTTGTTTGCGGGGTTTCAACTGGTAGACGCGACAGTCGCCTACATTCAGCAGATATGCCGTACTCTGTGATGGGAACCACGCCGCAGCCAGTGTTGCCGCACCAGCCTGATCGGTGCGCCGGGCGATGGCCTTGCGCACTTGCTCGTCGGCCCCGGTCAACCAGCCGACGAGCCTGGCTGGGTCGCAATAAGTTTCTCTCGGCGCCTGCGCACAGTGTGCCAGCAGCACGCTGCTGGCGATTTCCCCATGCGCACCGCCACCGACCCCATCGGCCACGCCGCAAAATCCGGGGTGTTCCGCCGAGGGAACGTGGCTGCAGCAATCCTCATTGCGCGTGTGTCCGCTCCCTGCCTCCGAGGCATAGGCTGCGGTTAGTCCGCCCTGCCATCGCCATTGTTGATGAATGGGCACGGGAGCGGCCGCACGCGGGCGATGCACTGGTGTCTCGTTGTTCAAACCGTCCGCTCCACGTGCCGCAGCGACAATCGCACCCCCGGGGCGCTCGTCCATTTCTCGCCGAGCACGATTTCCTGATCAAAGCGCCATACGAACCGCTCCGGTAGCGCCTGATTGCCGGCAAAAGTTCCATTCCTGCTCACCGCTCCATTGAGCGTGACCGCCCCGGAGCGATTGATCTCCTCGATTACCAGATGCTCGCGCGACACACCCTGGTTGGCATCAGGAACGACATAGTCCTGCGCTGATCCGCGACCGATCGTGAAGGGAAGTTTGAGAACATCGCGTATGGTGCAACCGGTTGCGTCGACGATGGCGAGCACGGCAAGAGGGGCCGTTTCCCCCGGAGCTTGAATCGAAACCGAAGTGGGGACACCCGGCGCAACGGGTGTCGAGCGGGCCGCCAGGACAGGCGTGGAACTTGCCCCCGGCGTCACCGGCTTGCGCATGAGCTGAGCGCGTATTTCCGGATAGCGGTCGTAATCCCGATCGCCTTTGTCCCGGCCAAGACCCAGCACCGCTCCGTTCGCCAGAGCAACGCGCGTACCCCGATGGACCCGCTCGCCATCAACCCAGGTACCGTTCGTGGAATGGTCCGCGAGCCAGAGCTGCTGTCCCTCCCAATGCAGAGTGCAGTGCCTGGCGGAAACGTAATAGCCCGAAATTTCAACATCGGCATGGACGGAGGAACCCAGTACTGCCGGGAAATGCTCGATTTCGGCCACGCGGGTACCGCCCCCCTTGCCCGGGCTCGGCGACTTCGCATCCTGAACCGACAAGCGCAGGCAAGGACCGGCAAGGCGCAACGTCTGCGGCGGCGGAGACGGCTCCGCGCCGGATGATTCCGCCGCCCGTTGCCCTGCGGCCAGCCCGCTCTCCCAGCGGCCGTGCAAAATGATGCGATACAGAGGGGTCGCGGACTGATTCAGCTTTTCCTCGAAAGGATCGGTCTCTGCGAGATCCTCGGCCGAGAACTCCTTGTCCAATCCCAGGAACTGGTGGACGCTCACATGCTGGCCCACCGCGGGCCCCAGTAGCCTCTTGACCCAACGAACGCGGGCATCGGGCGAAAACTCGTGAAGGAATTGCTCCAACGCTGCCGTGCCCTGGCTGTCCGCCACCATCTCTATGTAGTGGAGCAGGAATATCTCGTTGAATCCGATTTCCAGATGCGAAACGAGGTCCTGGCGAAGGAAAGCATTGACTCGGCGCTCAACGGCTTCCCTGATCGGCGCGTAGCGGGTCGCGGTCGGCCTGACCGTGTCTTCATCGCTGCGCGAATCCTCGTACGCCGAACCCGCGGTACCGATGTCCGTCCGCTCGAAAGCCGAGCTGATCCGATTCCATAGTCTGCCCATACCGGTCAACATAGACACGAGGTCACCTCCTATACTCGATTTCAATCTTGTGTGCCGCCTGGTCGGTCCCCTTGAGTTCGATCCGGCAATTCGGGATGCGCGAAATCGACGCCCTGAACTCTCTCACGTGCGGTTGCAATTTCGCTTGCGACACCAGGGTCTTGGAGATGAATATCCTTACCGTCGCCGCCTGCCGTTTCTTTCCCATGGCGAGGAACCACAGATCAACGAAATCTTTCATCTCCACCAGAACCCCGGGCCACGGCGCCAGAAAAGTTTCAATATCCTTCATCGCATTCGCTTTCGTTGCTGACCATTTGTCTGACCCCCGCGCCTGCTCCTGTCCCTTCGCGACGCCGATTGCTCATAGCTTCCCTTCGCTCTCCGCCTGCGCTTCGAGAGCGCCTGTCCTCATTCGCACCATGATCCGAAATGCAATCTCGGCGCTGACATTCATTTGGTCACGGTCACCCGGAGATTGCACCTTGCCAGCAAGCGGGCCATGCCTGTACCAATTGCGCTCGGTGAGCACCGCGATCGCCTTGTTAAAGCCGCTCTGCCCGTCATCGGTCTTGAATACCGCCACGTACCACTTGTAGGGTTGCTCGCGACTGCAAGAGGTCCACCACTCCGCCTGCTCCCCGTACGCAAGATTCCTCGACGGCGCAAGCGCGCACTTTTGTCTGATTTCCTTCAGAGTCAAGCCGTCGTTGCCGTAGGGAGGCGTGCCGGTCTTGCCCGCGATCCAATCAATGCGGTTGCACGTGGCGGCGTCGAAAACCCTGATGCACGCGGCGTGCGCCGTGCCTGAGCGCGACCCGGCGGGCGTGCCTTGCGATTTGTGGCTGATCATTCCTTGGACAATGAGGGCGGCGTCCTGCTGAGGAATCTCGAGTCTTGCCGGATCGGCGAGACGGAACTGATGTGCAGCAAGATCAAACTGCTGCGCATTGGCATCGCTGATCCGATCGACCAGGTAGGGCAGTCGCTGGCTTGCCTGTCCATTGGCTGCGGCCGCAAGCCGCGCCATCATCCCAGCCGCGCCCAGGGCCGTCGCACGTGCGTTCCCCTGACCCCATCCTTCCGATTCGATATAGACAAGATGACCGTGCTTGCACTTGCGCCATCCCCGGTTCGGCCCGGCGCCCGAGTAGTATTCACCGCGGCTGCACGCCGCGGCAAGCCTGGGATCGAACGAAAAATTGCGCATCATCTGAAAATCCGCGGTTCTTCTTGACGACGCAGGTTCGGTAAGGAGCCTGCCGTACATGACGGAGGCGCCCAACGGCATGCGCCTGGTGTCCTCGCGTATGCGTTTGGTGTCTGGGTATCCGAACAACACGTTGAGCCGCCCGCACCGAAACGATGGCTCCAGGCAGCCGAGGTCCCAGCCAAACAGCAGGGCCGCCCGCTGTATGTCCCGGGGTCGATCGCAGTTTGCCCACGCCGTGTCGACGCAGAACATGCGGTTGAGGAAGGCCACCGAATCGGAGCCTTTCAATTCGTCTTGGAGACGAATGAAATCGGCCGAAACACGATCCGCAATGATCTTCTTGCGGTAACGCGGATCATGCAGGAATCCCGTCGCCATGATGGGCTTGATGATCGAGCCTGGCAACGCATCCGTGAAGAGTGCATGATTGAGCAGCCGGTCCGGTTCGTAGTGCGGCGTGGTCGGCAGATTGGGACACTCAACCGCGTTGCGTCCAGGCCCATCGAATTCCTGGCGATAGCAATCGGTGTGGGCGCTGCCCAGCGCCTCGATTCTTCCCGTCGGAATGTCGATAAGCGCAACGCCCGCCATGCGCACCGCCGCCTTTTCGTACATCTGCTTGACGAAGTCGCTGAACTTCTTGTCGTTGGTCAGACCGATACGCTGGCAGCTGATGAGATCGCCGGCGTAACACTCGCTCATCTGCTGCACGATGCGCTGCGAATCCGGATCGATGGTGAGGTGCACATTGAAGCCGGCATCCACCTTGTGCTTCAGCCGATCGAGTTTATTGGGGCCATGCGAAACGGCGACCGGATTGCCCTCGTCACTCACGCGATGTAACGTTTCCATCTCGCCTGCGGACTCTTCCGTTGACTTTTCCGTGTACGCGCGGAATAGATCCCGCCAGGGCAAGCGGATGTTATCCAGATCCGCCAGGATCACGTCCAGCGATGCTGGCGGCGCCGGCGTCGCATCGCCGCCCGGGTCGCCGGTGGTTCTCCGGAATACCCCCGTCATGTCCTTTACATCCGTCCCCTTTGGGCGCATTGCAATGCAGGACGGACGATTGCTCTGGCGCTTGTCGGTCACGAACATGAGCTTGCCGTGCTGGTTTGCGTTACCGTAGTAGATGCATCCGGGCACCCCGCCCCATGGATTGCGCTGTTCGAGGATGCGACCGGACACCTTGACCGCCTGGCCGGGCGCGAATTGGCCGGCCACCACATTCTTCGAGGAAAGTTCGCGCCAGGCAAGCAGGCCGAGCAGCTTGCCATCGTCCGCCGCCAACTGTTCGGCTGCACCCAATGCATCATGACAGGTCACGGCGTGAGGCTTTCCCTGCTCGCGGCCTTCCATGGCAGATGCCGCGACCTGTCGACCCTGGGTCGTCCGGATGGCGTCTATCCAGCCATCGACATTCACCACGTAACGCTCGCTGAGGACGCCCTCGCGATTCTTCCGGCGATCGCCGCTCATTTCATTCAGTCTGGAATTGATCGTTCTGAGATAGCAGGCAAGTTCCTCCGCAGCGACGGTGTTCGTGCAGGGATTTGTCCTCCTGCTCCGCGCAGACACCGTCTCGCGACCTTGTTCTTTCAACAGATCGGCACAAAAATCGAACCGCCTGCGTATCAGATCCGCGGTGGGCACCGGGTAGTCGCGCAGCGATTTCAGCGGAACGATGGCGCGTTCGAAGGTTCGCAACGCCGCCAGGCGCTGCGCGTCGAGATACACGTTTTCGACGGGCCGCTGCACCAGGGCCTTGCCGGCCCACAGAAATAGGGCCAGGAAAGACACGAGAAGGACGAACACGCCAAGCGCGCGCCGCAGCAGTGATGGCCGCTTGTCAGGCTGCATCATCATGTCTTCCTCGGCAGGCTGATGGCAAGGCTCAGAAAGAACGTATTTGCGAGCAGCGACCAGGCGCCAAAGCTTGCGAAAGGAAAGGTAATTCCCGTCAGCGGTAGCCAGCCGAGGTTGCCCGCGACCGTGATGGCCAGCTGGGCAAGCGTAAGGCCAACCCAGCATACGGAAATCCAGCTAAGCCACGCCTGCTGCGTGGCGGCTGCCGAGTCAAGCGCGACGATCCCGCGTGTTGCGCGGCCGTGGTGAATCACGACCCGCACCAGCCACAACGAAAGCACGCCGACAAGCGCCACTGCGATACCTTTGCCATACACCCCCACGAGGGCGGTGAATACGTAATCGCTCTGGATCTGTCTGGGGACGCCGCGGCAGCTGGCCCCCGCAATCTCGCCGCACCACGGGACCGCACCGAAACCGTAACCGCCGGGGGGCGCCGATTCTTGAAACCAGGTGATGATCGCCAATTGATCGTTCGTCGCCGTGAATGGACTGCGAACACTTGCCAATCGCTCTGCGATCCGGGCGAGAGGCGCGGGCAGCGAGTACAGCGCGAAAGTCACGAGATAGACCCATGCGCCGGCGATCAGGACGCCCACCGCGCCCCCCAGCCACTGGCGATAGCCCGCCCGGTCAAAAAACGCAAACGCGAACGCCGCACCGAGGAAGATCGACGCCGCATACAGCATGACAAACAGCGGACCAAAATCGTCCGTCAGTATCAGACCGAAGAGTGGAACGCAGAGGACAAAGAACAGGGGCCAGACGAAGACCAGGAAGTGCCGTCCGCTTTTCACGCCACCGGCAGAGAGCGACAACGCCGATTCTCCGCGAATAAAGAAGAACCACGAAACGCCGAAGACCAGCCAGAGACGGAGAATCTCCGAGGTGAATTGTGTCTGGTGCTTGTGTGAAACGCCGGCTGCAAGCAACACCATGGCAACAGCAGCGGCGTATATGGCCCACGGCAGGTAGCGTCGCAGACCGGCACCGCGAGGCCTTGCGAGCAGAAGAAACAGGCCAAACCAGCGACCCAGTTTGTCAGCGAGTCGCAGCCGCATTGGCGCCAGCATCGTCAACAGGACAAAGGCGGCGAAGACGTAGACTTGCTGGTACAGCGCATGAAAGCGATTCGCGTAGTGGCCCGTCGCCGACAAATCCAGCAATAGCCACCACCCCAGTCCGACGAAAAGCACAAATCCCGCGTAGCCAATACGCGAGGACGGGGTTTGTCGTGCCGGCGGCATGACCGAAGGACGGCGGCCCGGCGGGAGCATCAACCCGAGCATGAGCAAGACGGCAGCACCAGCGACCAGAACCTGGAAGAAATCCGGCGACTTGATCCCCCACCTCAACAACCACGCAGTTTGCGCGCTACGGTCACTGATCCACTCGACGTGGACATGCGTAATCCATCCGAGCACCGCCCAGAGCAACGCGGCCAGCGGCAGGAAGCGATAGGCATGAACCGCCTGACGTCCGATCTGCAACAGCAGCAGGCCCGCCACCGCCCACAACGCCAAGTACCGGTGCACATTGGAAAGCAGCTCCTGCGCTGCCATCGATTTCGCTGCGTTGTTCTCGCTGGCGCGCACCTTCGCAACGATCTGGGCCGCCGACGTAATGACTTGCCGTGGCAGCCCCAGGGCAGCGCAACCGGCGTCACGCTCCGCCTTGGACCATGCATCGCCTCTTGCTTCTCTAACAGGAAAAGCTGCTGCCGAGGCACGGTTCGGGTCGCCGTCGAGCAGTGCGGCCATGCTTAGCAGCGCGAAGACGCGGTCCGCTTCGGGAGCGTTGGCGCGGGCAGGCGAATGATATTTCGCTTCAAGATGGTTCCAGGCACATTCAAAGGGGATTGAACGCGCGCCCGCAGCCGCAATACCGTAAGCGTCACGGTAGAGGCGTGTCTCGCTCGCCAAGCTGTCGATCGCGCCTCGCACGTCTGTTTCCGCACGGGCTTCGCGCGCACGGTTCTCGAGTTCGTCCAGGCGAGAGAGCCTGGCCTTGACTGGAAGGGCCAGACTCTGGGCCAGTGCCTCATGGGCCTTGGCCAGCCCCGCGATCGCAGCCGGATCGATTTGACGCGTCGCCGTGGAGGCAATCGGGTGGCGCGAATCCGAATAACACGCGCCTGCCCGCTCCGCCGCAATTCCGCGTTCCATCTCCGGCAGCCAGCCACCGAGTTGGCTGCAGATCTCTACGACGCGTCCTGTGCCGGCAGCCTGCGGCAGGATCTGCGCCTTCAATTCCACCGCCTCCTGGTAGCGGTCGCCGGCGCCGCGGATGAAGCCCGGGTCGCGAAACGCTCCGGATTGCCAGAACAGGAACGCGATTACCGCGAGCGTAAACAGCCACTCCAGCGCAAAGCTGCCGTGTGCGGCGCCCGTTTTGACTGCCTGCTCCTCTTTATCCATAGCGGATCGGCGGCGGCGCCTCCTTTCCCACCCTCGCAAGAAATACAGCGAGAGGCTTCCAAACCCTGCGAACCAAATCGCTGGCTGCGTATCCCTAAACGGTTTGGGCTGCCAACGGGTTGACCCGCTACCATGACATCATTGCTTGCCGGAAGCGCAGCAAAATTAGCGTGTTGTTACATGAGTTACACTATTTACAATTACTGTGAATTCTTGATTGACACGGGTGCAGAGTGATTCCCGCTTCTTGGTAGCGGTATGCTCTGAAAGGGACGGGCAATACTCTTGCGGTGCTCGCCAGTTCTCTTCCTCCCTGAAGTCGATCGGCGAGTCGAGGCCCTCGTTACATGCTCATGTCGGAGGGCGTGTCTTCTTTTCTTCTGAATGCGGCACAGCTCTCGCATCCCGGACCAGTTTCCCGCAGTCGCTGTCCATTCCCGGACCGGCATCGATCAACGGGATCAGCGTAAGGATGGGATTGACTATGCCCAGCGCAATCGCGCCGAGCGCGCGTGCGGCCATGCGCCCCTTGTCGACTCCGACATCGGGCTTGGCAAAGCCGCCGCGAACGTAGATCGGACTGCGCAACGCCACGGGACTGGTGTTCTTGGTTCTCTGATTGAGCGTCAGATCCAGCTTTTCCTGTCCCAGATCGATGCTGCCGGTACCGATGATGGTGGTGACCTCGGTGTCGAAGATCAGCGCATCCGCGTGCATCTTGCCTTCCTTGACACTGAAATCGGCCACCGCGCAACGCAACTTGACGAGCCTGTCGCCGGTCACTTTCAGTTCCAGTATTTCCCAGAGATGCAGGCCGACTTTTTCCATCATCAGTTTGCTGATCTCGCCTCCGGCGACGACCAGTCCCACCTTTCCGTTGGAACTCGCAAGCATGTGCCCTACCGAGCTGCCTTTTCCCGCGAGATCGAACTCGCCGTTGATCTGGCCTATGCTGTTCTTGCTCAGCTCGACCGTCGGAAACAGCTTGGCGATGAGGATTTTTCTCGCCCGTACTTGGGCATGCGCCTGGATCGGATCCTTGCGCCCGTCCAGCGAAATCACGGCATTGAGATGGCCCCCGGCAACGCCGAAATCGAGCGGATCGAGCGTCAACACGGAATCGCGCAGGCTCAAATGGGTAACGAGGTCGTCAAGCGGCAATTCCTTGGCGCGGCGGATGGTCTTGACGCTCAACTTCACTTCCGCGTCCACGCTGTTCCAGCGATCGGTCTTGAACGGCAGGTCGGGCAACACGCGGCCTTGCGCAGACGCGGTGGTCGCCGCCTGGCCGGCCGCTTGCGCCACGCTGCCTGGCCTCGAACCTATCAGCGGCCCGAGATCCGCGAAATCGAGCAGCTTGGAAATCAACTCGGCCTTCATGGCCGGGCGTTTGCCGCCGGTATCGACCTGCAACGTACCTGCGATGTCGCTGTCGCCGATCCGGCCAGAGAACTTCTCGTAGCGCCACGTATTCCCGCTATGCAGCAGGTGCCCCTGCGTCGCATAGTCGCGCGTTGCCGGAAACGCGATACCGAGCAATGGAAAGAGCTGATCGAGGCTGTCCCCATTCAGGGCAAGACCCATGTCCACGGCGGAGAATTTGAGCAGACTGGTGATGGTCCCGTCTGCCCGCACGCCGGTGTGGCCGACGGTAGCGTCGACTTTCAGGGAATACGGGGTGCTTTCGTCGCGCATGGCCAGTACCGGCCCGCCGCTGCCGTGGGCTTTGAGGGGAAGGCCCTTGTATTGCCCCTGGGCGCTGAACGCAACGCCTGAGCCGGTTGTACCGGGCGTATTCGAGGACGAGAGCTCCGACCGGATGCTGGTCTTTTTCGCTGCATCGTCGTAGCCGAGCCTTCCATGATCGAGCGTCAGGCGGTCGATCCGGATGCGCGCCCCTTCGTCCTGCTGGTTCAGGTCCAGCAGCCAGTTCTTTCGACCGTCGGTGCCTTGCTCCAGAAAGACCACGGGACGCTCGAGCCGCACCTCGGGAAGAACGATGTTTTGCAGGATCAGTTGCGGCAGGTCGACTGCGATTTCTACCGCGTCGGCCGCGACCATCTGCTTTTCCCTGGCCCAGCCTGGATTCGCGAACGTCACCGCGTCGGCGTGAATGCGCGGCCAAGGCCAGCCGAACTTGACCTGCAGATCGCCATTGATGGCCAGAACGCGACCGGTTCTCTCCGTCGTCATTCGCTCTATGGGGCCGCGCAGCCAGTTCCAGCCGAAGATTGCGATGAGCAGGGCTGCCAGCAGGACGGGCGCGAGTAAGGCCCCCCCTATCCATTTGAGTGAACGAGGCAGCGTCATGGCGGTGTGGGCGGCGATGCGGACAGCCTTCCAGGGAGCAACCGGCCTGCACGCATTACCCCGCGCGTACATCCTGTCGGTGCGTTACGGTTGCCGTGGAGGCTACGCGCACCGCGCGACCGATTCGGTACGCCAGCGCACATAGCGTGGCGCTTCCGCAAGGCCGTCCGCTTGCCCGCGGCGAGCGGCTGATTCGTTGCGCTGTGTGGGCCAGCGCACGGAACATGGATCCGCAACAGGTGAGCATCGCACACTCAACTCAAAGTGGAATAAATCATGAAACCTGCCAACGCCGTTCAAATCCTACTGCTGTCCATATTGATGGCCGCCGGAATCACAGCGGGGCCGGTGCTCGCGCAAATCAGCTTCAACATCAACGTCGCGCCGCCCGCGCCCCAGTTTGAAGCTGTGCCTGCCATTGCGCCGGGTTACGTCTGGGCGCCGGGATACTGGGCCTGGAGCGGCGACCGCCACATCTGGGTGCGCGGCCGCAGCATCGTTCAACGCGCCGGCTATCGCTGGGAGCCTGATCGCTGGGAGCAGCGCGGTCCCGCCTACTATCGGAATCCGGGCCGCTGGGAACGCGATGCGGGCTATAAGGCCGTCAAGGTGAAAAACGAAAAGAACCCCAGGCACTGGGATAAAGACGGCGACGAGCATGACCGCGGCGGTGCCGGCAAGCATGGTAAAGGCGGCAAGAACGACCACTAACGCGTCGTGGCCGCTGCAAACGATGCCCGTCCGCGGTTAGGACGGGCATTTTCCTATATTTCACTCTATGTGTGCTGGCACGCAGACCGTCACCAGGCGACAGGTGATGCTGGCTCGGTCGGTATCTTTGCTTTCCTGCCGGCAAGAACGCGCCCACGTGGCGTGCTGGCGGCAAGGTGAAAGATTCGCAGTCAAACGATTTCTGACATGGGTATACCAATGAAAACGATGCAAGGATTTACGGTCAGTGCGGTTGCCTTCGCAGTTCTGCTCGGCCTGGGTGGATGTAGCGGGATGTCGACGCGGGACAAGGACACCGCGATCGGCGCCGGCATAGGCGCCGTCGGGGGTGCAGTCCTCACCGGCGGCAGCACGGTCGGAACGATCGGCGGCGCCGCGGTCGGCGGTCTCATCGGCAACCAGGTCGGCAAGGACAAGTAAGGGCGCTGGCAGCACATGAAATATCTCGTCTTGTGTGTGGTAGCGTACAGAGCGAACTCGAGCGCTGAGGCATGATGAGTGCGGGTGTTCGTTCTCCCCCTCCCTTGACGAGCACCTGAAGCACTTGGCCCGGAACGGCAACCCTGTTCCGGGCCTTTTACTTTTGCGCGAGCCCCGGCGCGTCAGGCCGCCGCGGTAATCCGCACGTTGCGCATTGAATGACCAGTCTGCGCGCCGTCGTGCATGTCCCTGATGACCTCGTAGCACGCGCACGCCGCTGCTTCGAGTCCTTTGCGGTCGAGGACGTCGATGTCGCCGCGGCTGTATCTGATCAGCTTGAGCTTCTGCAGCGCCTGGGCGGCCTTGGTGACACCGACGCGCCGCACCCCCAGCATGTGCCCGAGAAATTCATGCGTCATGTGGAAATGATCCGACTTTACGCGGTCGTGGGTCATCAGCAGCCAGCGGGCGAGGCGCGCCTCCACCACGTGGAAGCGATTGCACGCGGCTGTCTGCGAGATCTGGGCCATCAATGTATGGGTGTAACGGTACAGCTCTTGCTGCAATGACAGGCTGAGTCGGAATTCCTTGACAAAGTCCGCCGACCCCATCCGCATGGCCGTCCCGGTCCCTTGTACCAGGGCGCGAACCGGCGACACACTGTGTCCCAGCACCAGAGGAACGCCGACCATGCCATCGCGGCCGATCAGGCCGACTTCCATGGCCAGGTGGCCATCGGCCAGCGTCAGCAACGACACCAGGGAGGCACCGGGAAAGTAGACATGGCCGATCGTTTCGCCCGGTTCGTAGAGCACCTCGCCGAAGGTCAAGGTGACCGGTTCGAGCAAGGCGCGCAGGCGCCGATACTCCCTGCGGGGGACAGCGGCGAGCAGGCTGTTTTCGATGGATGCCCGAGGCTTGACTTGCCCTGCACTCTCCCGGGCCGACTGCGTCGCCGTAGGCACGGCAGGTGGCACATGCAGGGGACTTAGCACGGTCTGGGTCATGAATTCCGGTCAATCATCACGAGGTTGCGGGAAAGCAGGCGATCGGATTCCCGTTTCACCACGGCGTAGCACTCGCAGACCCGTGCTTCCAGCTTCGGACGGTCCAGCACGGTGATCTTGCCGCGGCTGTAATGGATCAATCCGGCCGCCTGCAGCTTGCCGGCGGCCTCGGTCACGCCTTCGCGGCGCACTCCCAGCATGTTGGCGATCAGCTCCTGGGTCATGGCCAGTTCGTTCGAGGGCAGCCGGTCCAGGCTCAAGAGCAGCCAGCGGCACAGCTGCTGCTCGACCGCATGATGCCGGTTGCACACCGCCGTCTGCGCCATCTGCGTGATCAGCGCCTGCGTGTAGCGCAACAGCAGGTACTGCAGCGGGCCGCCGCGCCCGAATTCCCCTTTCAGGAGGCTGCCTTTGAGCCGGTAGCCGTAACCCGCGCTCTGCACCACCGCTCGGCTCGGGGTGGTTTCGCCGCCCATGAACAGGGCGATGCCGACCACGCCGTCGTTGCCTACGACCGCTATCTCCGCCGAGGATCCGTCCAGCATGACGTAGAGCAGGGACACGATGCTGGTGGTGGGAAAATACACATATCCCTGCGCGTCGCCAGCCTCGTAGACTGGCCACGCGAGAGGCAGGGGAACGAGTTCCAGATGGGGGAGCAGGCGCTCATAGTCCCTTGCCGGAAGCGCGGCGAGAAGATGGTTCTGCATCGAAGTGTGCAGCGAGAGCATCGTGAACTGATCCCCGAAAATGACCGCCCAGCCGCGATCGCCTGCAGCCAGCAGCCCGTGCAAAGTAATCCAAAAGTCATGTGCCGTATGTACGCCAACGCACAGAACACCGATTTCCGCGGGAACACAATTCCATCGCTGGGACTTCCAGATGCGGCAAGGACCACGGCCCCTGGACGGATCGAGATCCACGGAGTTTGGATTCGCAATCAAGTGAATTCGGCCGCGACCGCAAGGGCACTCCCTTGGTGTCGAGGAATGGAGCAGAGTTTCCCCAGCGGATATCCAAGGAGATAGCGATGATGGATCGGGCGGTGAACGAATTTGATCGGGCCAGAGGCAGAATGGCCCGCGATTTCAGGACCATGATCACCGACAGCGAGGATCTGCTGAAGGCCGCGGCGACGGTGTCGGGCGAGGGTTTCACGGCGGCGCGGACGCAATTCGAGGACAAGTTGCGGAGCGCCAAGGCCACATTGGCAGACGCGTCGCAACCGGTGTTCGACAGGACAAGGGAAACCGCGGCTGTCGCGGACGATTACGTACATGGCAATCCCTGGACCGCTGTCGGTGTCGCGATGGCCGCCGGAGTGTTGATCGGCTTTCTGGCCGCGAAGCGCTAGACGACTGACGCGCGGGAGGATGCATGTCCGCCGCCGGGGCGCTTGCGGTGATGTCGTCTTGCCGGCGCCGGCCGTCAAGCCCTGATCGCCACCCGGTTCAGCCATACCGATGAAGCCGAAGCCGATCGCATGGGGCTGGAGTTCGCGGCACGCGCCGGATACGACCCGCGTGCAGCAGATCGAAGGGCTGATGCCCACCGTGATGCCGCTGTACGAAGTTGCGCGTCGGCGCGGTTGAATCGGCCCGTCGTGAACGAGGCAAGCACCCCGGACGAGGATTCCACGGCGGACGCGGTTCGCACGCTCCGCGACTCGCGCATACACCTGGCGGCTGGGGTGTTGGCGATAATAGCGCTGGTCGCCGCGCTGTACCTGGCACGCGGGTTCTTCATCCCGCTGTTGATCGGCATCCTCGCGAGCTACGCGCTGCACCCGCTGGTGGACTGGCTCAAGGCGTGCCGCGTGCCGCGCGGCGTCGGTGCCGCATTGGTGCTGGCGGTGGTGGTCGGTGGCTTCTCCTGGATCGGGATCTCGATGAGCGGCGACGCCACGGCGGTAATCGAGAAGCTGCCCGAGGCCGCCCGCAAGCTGCGCAGGGACTTGAGCACCGCGCGCGCGGGCGGCCTGACTGCGCTGCAGAACGTGCAGCAAGCCGCCCGTGAACTTCAGGGGGCTGCTGCCGATGCGGGCGCGCAACCCGAAGCCGGCGCCAGGGCCGGAACGGGCGCGAAGCCTGCAGCTCGCGCGGCCGCGGTCCAGGCGCCCGAGCCCACCTGGCTGCGCGACTACACGCTCGCGCAGTCCGCATTGCTCGTCACCGTTGCCGCGCAGACCCCGATCGTGCTGCTGCTGACCTACTTCCTGCTCGCATCCGGAGAGCACTTCCGGCGCAAGCTGGTACAGCTCGTCGGTCCGTCGCTGTCGCGCAAAAAGGACGCCGTGCGCATCCTCCAGGAGATCGACGTGCAGATCCAGCGCTACCTTCTCGCCATGCTCGCGTCGAACGCCCTGCTCGCTGTCGGCACCTGGCTCGCCTTTCTGGCGCTCGGCATGGACCAGGCGGGCGTCTGGGGCGTCGCCGCAGGGGTGTTGCACTTCGTCCCCTACCTTGGCTCGGCGCTGATTGCAATCGGGAGCGGCGTGGCCGCTTTCCTGCAGTTCGGGTCGCTGGTTTACGCGCTCGCCGCGGCCGGCGTGTCGCTGCTGGTGGCGGGCGCGATCGGGTTCGTGTTCATGACCTGGCTGCATAGCCGGTTCGCGCGCGTCAACACCGCGGTGCTGTTCATCGCGCTGTTGTTCTTCGGCTGGCTGTGGGGCGTGCCGGGGCTGCTGCTCGGTGCGCCGCTGGTGGCGATCGCCAAGGTGGTCTTCGATCGGGTCGAATCGCTGAAGCCCGCGGGCGAACTGCTCGGGCGCTAGCGTGCCGGCCAACTGACAGATGAACATTGACTGCGGCGATTTTCGCGTCATCGAAGGGGAAGAATCCGGGCTCGCAACGCGCCCGACGGCCGTAAAGCCCCTGTACAAGTCGCGCAAGCACTACCGGACGCTGATCGAGAAACAAATCGCCGAACTCACCGAGCAGCAGAGCCTGCTGTACGCGAACAACAGCCATTCGCTGCTGCTGATTTTTCAGGCCATGGACGCGGCCGGCAAGGACAGCGCCATCAAGCACGTGATGTCCGGCGTGAATCCGCAGGGCTGCCAGGTATTCAGCTTCAAGCACCCGAGCACTGCGGAACTGGCGCATGACTTCCTCTGGCGCACCACCCGCTGTTTGCCCGAACGGGGACAAATCGGCATCTTCAACCGCTCTTACTATGAAGAGGTGCTGATCGTGCGTGTGCAGCCGGAGATTCTCCGCAGTGAAGGGCTGCCGGGCGAGGCATTGAAAGCGCCGGACTTCTGGCAGCAACGCTACCGGTCGATTCGTGATCTGGAAAGCCACCTGCTCCGCAACGGCACCAGGATCATCAAGTTCTTCCTGCATCTGTCCAAGGAGGAGCAACGGCGCCGCTTTCTTCGCCGTATCGACGACCCGGACAAGAACTGGAAGTTCAGCATGGCCGACATTGAGCAGAGGAAATCCTGGAAGAAGTACCAGCAGGCTTACGAGGCCTGTCTCAGCGCGACGAGCACCGACCACTCGCCGTGGTATGCCGTTCCGGCCGACGACAAGCAGAACACCCACCTGATAATTTCCGAGATTATTCTCGACGCGTTGCGAGGCCTGCAAATGTCCTACCCGAGGTCCGACCGCGCGCGTCGACGGGAACTGCAGGCGATCCGCAAGCGGCTGGCGAAGTGACAGGGGGGCCCGATACTTGACTTGCGTCGCCGCCAAGCGCAAACGAACCAGACTAGGCCTTGCCGTCCCGTGGTCCGAGGAAGTACCACAGGATCAAGCCCAGCAGCGGCAGTAGCACCACCGCGATTATCCAGATCAATTTCTTCTCATTGGATACGGAGCTTTGAAGAATATTGATAATCGCCCAGACATCACCAGCGAGCACCAGCAGGCCCCAGAGGCCGTTGTATCCGACGTTCATCATTCCTGGCTCCTTCCCGCTTCAATCCCAAGCCGTCAATGTGCGACGCCGCACGGAGTGTATCTCATGATTTCCATTGCCTGTTCAAGAAACCACCGGCATTCGCCGATCGGGAAAGCCACTTGCGCAGCTCCTCCAGAATGAACATGCCTGCCGCGAAAGGAATGAAGAGACCCCAAACCTCCTGTCCAATGGGAGCCGTTCCGAGGAGCGAATTGCCCCACGCCGCATAGTTGATCAGCAGAAGGACCGCAATTTCGGAAATCACGCCGAAAATAATCAGCGCATTGCCAACAAGCCCGGTTGAAAAGACCGATCGGGTGGCGCTTCTGCACAGGAACACGTTCACGATCTGCATCACGATAATGGCGCTCAAGCAGGCAGTGGTGGCTTGCAGGTACACGGGATCCTGGGCCGCCAGGTCTTGGCCATACTTCCATCCGGCGCCGTTGAGCACAAAGAAAAAGGCCGCCATGGCTGCAGACGCCTCGATCAGGCCCAGGAACAGGTAGGCGCGGAACGCCAGAGGCCAGTTCATCAGCCTCTCGCTCTGCGCTCGAGGGGGACGCCGCATGATCTGCGGGTCGGGTCGTTCGACACCAAGGCCGAGGGCGGCAAGCGTGTCGGACCCCATGTCGATGGACAGCGCTTGAATCGGTGTCAACGCCAGGGGGATCCTGAACAGCAGGAAGCCGAGGTAAGGGATCAGCTCGGCAACATTGTGGACCAGGACGTAAGTGAGGAATTTGCGTATATTCTCGAATACGGCGCGTCCCTCCTCGACGGCGTTTACGATGCTGGCGAAGTTGTCGTCCAGCAGCACCATGTCGGCCGCCTCCTTGGCCACATCCGTGCCGGCAATGCCCATGGCGATGCCGATATGCGCAGCCTTCAGCGCCGGTGCATCGTTGACGCCGTCGCCCGTTACGGCCACGATCTGTCCTTTCTTCTTCAACGCCTCCACGATGCGCATCTTCTGGTCCGCGACTACCCGCGCGAAGATGACCTCCTGGGCGTCCAAGGCAAGCTGAAGCTGGATGACCGAGGACCGTCTGAGCTGCTCGCCAGTGATGATCGTCGGATTGTCAGACTTCACCAAGCCGATTTCGCGGGCGATCGCCGTGGCGGTCCGGGGGTGATCGCCGGTAACCATGATGACCTTGATCCCGGCCTCCTGGCACTTGCGGAGTGCTTCCGGCACTTCGGGCCTGGGTGGGTCTTCCAGCCCAGCCAGCCCGGCAAAAACCAGTTCCTCCTCCAGACCTTCCCGGTCATAACCCGCAGCCAGCTTCCTGAACGCGAAGGCCAGCACCCGCAGGCCCTGCTGCGCCATCGCATCCTGCGCTTGCACGATGCTCGCCTTTGCCTGGACGCCAAGGGGCTGAATCTTGCCATCGATGAGTATATGTTGGCAAAGTGGAAGCACCGACTCTGGCGCACCCTTGCAGTAAAGGGCAGCACCTTCAGGTGCTTGGTGCAAGGTGGACAGTCGCATGCGGTCGGCGTCGAACGGGATCTCGTCCAAGCGCGGATACACAGGCGCGCCGGAAATGAAGTCCAGCGCCATTTCCACCAGCGCGACTTCCATGGGATCGCCCAGAAAGGCCGGTTTTCCGCGACTCTCCGTTTCCTGCAGATCGTGGCACATCCGGGCAATCAGGAAGAACGGCCGGTAGAGATCTGCACGGCCCTGCTCTTGTCTTACCCCGGCAGGCGATTCGGCAGTTTTCCCTAGATAAAGCCGCCGGACCATCATGTGGTTCTGGGTCAGCGTGCCGGTCTTGTCGGTGCAAATGACCGTCGTGGAGCCGAGCGTCTCGACCGAGGGCAGGTAACGAATGAGGACGTTGCGCTTTGCCATTCGCTGGGTGGCCAGCACGAGCGCCAGGGTCAACGTGGGAAGCAGCCCTTCCGGCACCATGGCGACGATGATGCCGATCGCGAAGACAAAGGCCTTCCAGAAAGGGATGCCGATCATCCAGCCGAGCGAGAAGAATGAGAGGCCGATCAGTACCGCGAGGATCGCGGTCAGGCGGCTCAAGTGTGCGATCTCCTTGCGCAGCGGAGAGACCGCTTCCCCAGCCGTTTGAGTGAGATGGGCGATCTTGCCGAATTCGGTGTGCATCCCGGTGGCGAAGACGACGGCCTTGGCCTGCCCGGACACCATCGAGGTGCCGGCGAGCACGACGTTCTTGCTGTCGATCAAGTCATCCGCTTCGGATGGGCCGGCCTCCCGCGTTCTGGGCAGCGATTCACCCGTGACGGCCGCGTTGTTGACTCGTGCGCCAAACGCCTCGATCAGCCGGCAGTCCGCGGGGACCTTGTCGCCCTGTTCCAGGTGGACGATATCCCCTGGAACCAATTGCTCCGCAGGCACCCGGGTGACCTTGCCTTCGCGCAATACCTGGGCCTGTTGCGGCAGCAGTTTGCGCAGCGCCGCAAGCGTCTGTTCCACGCGATACTCCTGCCAGAAGGAGAACAGCCCGCTCACCAGGATCACGGTCACGATGGCATAGCCCACTTTTGCCATGTCTTGGCTGGGATCGCTCCATTCAGCGAAGAAAGCCAGCCCCGCGGCAACCCACAGGATCAGTGAAAAGAAGCTTGTGAATTCCTTGATGAAGCGCAGCCACACAGGTCCGCGAGCTACTTTCTCCACCTCGTTGGGGCCGTATTCGTGCAGCCGGCGTTCGACTTCGGCGCGGCTCAGGCCTGCCGCGGTGCCCTTCAGGCTCGCGACCGCGTCGAGCGGAGGAAGTTGGTGGATTCTCATGGAAATCCCGCTGTGCAGTACTTTCCTCTGGACGAGGCGGCCACCCGGTGAGACGGACAGAACAGGCGACTCAGGCGATTCGCACCAACCGACCTGTCATGTACGGACTGCATGGATCCGTGGGATGTAATCGTCGAGCGAGATGAAAAACGGCACTGCCGCCGCGATTACGAGCAGCACCGCGAGCGCGATCAGTGTGCGTCTAAGCCATTTCATGCCCAGCGCTGTCGCTTGCCTTTCGTTTCGGACGACGCCTTGGAACAAGGCTTGCTATTCTTGAGTTGGGTTCCACGCATTCCTCTTTCTAAAACTTACGTGCGCTGGCGGACCTAGGATTTGACCTGTATCAGAAGTCCTGGGGAACGAGGTGGGTACATTCGGCGCTGAATTGACCTGACGCTATCCGTCACGACGTTCCACCGGTTCCCGCACAGACGCCCGAGAATGGCAGCACGCCACAGGGAAAAGCACCGCACTGACCGCATCGGCTGGTTGCGCGCGGCGGTATTGGGCGCCAACGACGGCATCGTTTCGACAGCGAGCCTGGTGCTCGGGGTCGCAGCCGCACATGCGACTCACGGCAACGTGATGGTCGCGGGAGTCGCCGGACTGGTCGCGGGAGCCATGTCGATGGCTGCCGGTGAGTACGTATCGGTCCGCTCACAGGCGGACTCCGAACAAGCCGCGCTCAGTCTGGAACGCGCGGAACTCCAGGCAGACGACCAAGGCGAGCGCCGCGAACTGACGGCGATCTACGTCGGCCGCGGCGTCGATCCCGCGCTCGCGAATCAGGTTGCCGAGCAGCTCATGGCCCATGACGCGCTGGGCGCGCATGCCCGCGACGAACTCGGTATTTCCGAGACGCTCAGTGCGCGGCCGATTCAAGCTGCGTTTACATCAGCGGCCAGCTTCGCCCTCGGGGCAACCATGCCGCTGCTGGCTGTCGCCTTGGTCCCTGAGTCGCATCTGATCCCCGTCGTCTCCGGAACTTCGTTGGTGTTCCTCGCGATCCTGGGCGGGTTGGCTGCGCGCGTGGGCGGCGCAAGTGTGATGGTGGGCGCAATGCGCGTCACGTTCTGGGGCGCACTTGCCATGGGGCTGACGGCAGGCGTCGGGACCCTGTTCGGAACGTTGGCGTGACAAGTTCGACGCCACCCACCGCGCCGATGAGGCACAGCACCTCCACTTCGACCTGAACCCCGCGCAGCCCGGCTGCATTGCCGCCATTCCTTGCCTCAAGGCTCCGGTGGCGAGCCTTGTTGTGTACGCTAGCGAACAGAATCCGTCGGTTCATGAGTCTAATTTCCATATTCGCCGGTACCGGGTCGGCACAACAAGGTGCGCCGGGCCAATTGGGCACTTACCGTCGGAATGGAGCTCATCATGACCAGTAAAGCCTTTGTTTCCGCCATATTGACCATGTGTTTGGCCACGGGAGGTCTTGCCTACGCCCAACCCTATGGGGACCGCAGGGATCGCGGTCGCGATGAACAAGCACGCGGCCAGCAGGATCGTCGCGACAACGCAGGACGCCAGCAGGATCGCCGTGAAAACCGGGGTCGTGCGAACGAGCGACGGGACGAGCGAGGCGCAGGCCCCAGCCATGAATTCCACCGGGGCGATCGGCTTCCGGTGCAATACCGCCACAGGCACTATGTGGTCGATGACTGGCGCAGCCACAACCTGAGCGCCCCGCCCCGTGGTTACCATTGGGTTCAAACGGGCGGCGATTATGTATTGGTTGCGATTGCCACCGGCATCATCCTGCAGCTCATGCTGAACAACTGACACCCGACGACCGGAAGTTCCGTCAACGCATTGGCCGGACGGAGAAAAACACATGTTGCGTTACCTTCTTGCACTGCCGCTCATTCTGGCTGGCGCAGCCTATGCCCAGGAGTTGACATGGATGGCGGGCGGATTGAAGGAGTCCGGAACGAACGAAAGCTCGCCCGTGTGGGCCTTCGAGTATCTCCACCCCTTGAACGAGAACTTCGCCGCCAGTTTCTCGTGGCTGAACGAAGGCCATGTTCCAGGGCACCACCGCGACGGCCAGACCGTTCAGATCTGGGCCCGCACCAATGTGCTCGATCGCCGCCTGTCTCTCGCAGTGGGTGTCGGGCCCTACCGCTATTTTGACACGACCGTTTCGTCAGCCGGCGGCGATTATGCAAATGTCCACGGATCGGGCGCCGTCGCCAGCCTGGCGGCGACCTATTACAACCGCAGTCGCTGGCTGTATCAGTTGCACTTCAACCGCATCGTCGCGAATAACAGCATCAACACGAACTCCCTGATGCTGGGCATTGGTTACCAGCTGGAACCGGTGTCCGAGCGCGGACCGCAAGTCTCCGTACCGCGCCAGCTGGAAAAGACCACGAACAACGAGATTACGGCGTTTCTCGGCCGTACGATCGTCAATAGTTTCGATTCGCAGCGCGACACCGCACGGGCGCTCGAGTATCGCCATGGGCTGGGCCGCTATATTGACATGACCCTCGGCGTGCTGAACGAGGGTGATCCGAGATTGGTCCGTCGCACCGGCATCACTGCGCAGATATGGGGGGTGCGCGAGGTCCTCGCGAGCGATCGGCTCATATTGGGGATCGGCTTTGGCCCATACTTGGCCATAGACAAGCACCGGACTCCGGCGCCGGGGGAAGGCGGCAGCGGCAAGTTCTCATGGATCTTCACCGCGACGGCCGCCTACAGGCTCAGCCCGCATTGGGATGCGCGGATTTCGTGGAATCGCATTAACACCAACTACAATCGCGACACCGATGTGATCCTGTTCGGGGCGGGTTACCGCTCTTGAGACGGAGCGGGGATTCCTGCAGCCGGATCGCCGTGAGTTCAGGGGATCGCCCGCAATCGCTGCAGGGAGCGCGAAAACGCGCAAGTCGCCGCCGCCCGCCTGTTTTCAGGGTCCGTTTGTCCGCCAACGCACAGAGCGCACGGTTTCGGGCGTGGAAAATGCCACCATGAATGGCGGATGGATCGCAGAGGCAGGTCGCATGTTCCATCCGAAAAGTTGCCACACCAGAACCATCATTTTTCAACCGGGAAGGAGTGTACACACCATGAACACCAAACTTGCTGCAAGCTGTCTCGTGGCCGGCGCGTTGCTGCTGCCGACTGCGGGCTATACCGCCGATTCCGATTCCGACCGTTCGTCGCCCAAGGCGTTTGTCAAGGATTCGGTAATAACCGCCAAGATCAAGGCCGAGCTGGCCGAGGAGAAGCTGTCGAGCCTGGTGCGCATTAGGGTCGACACGGACAACAAGGGCATCGTGACTCTGAGCGGTACCGCCAAGAGCAAGGCTGCAGCGGACAAAGCCGTTTCGATCGCTCGCGCCGTGAAGGGCGTCGTCTCGGTCGAGAATCACATCAAGATTGCGGCCGACAAGTAGCCCGTCGGGATCCGAATTCAGCCGCGATGAACACTGCCCTGGCTGCAGTTCGACCATTCTCGACCGGAATACTGTCCACGGCATTCGCTTTGGGTTTGATCGCGCCGCTGGTCGCTCATGCAGAGCTCTCCGATGAGCCGCTGCTCGGCCCGGGCCTGCGTGTACGGCCAGCGTACGATGGCTCGGCTTCCCGGCGCACCGAGCTGGTCCCGGTCGTCCGATACTTCGGCCAGCACTGGTTCGCGCGCTCGACCCAAGGCGTGCTCGAGGGGGGTGCGCGGGTGGAGCTTGCGCCGGGGCTCCATGCCGGCGCTCAACTTGCGTACGAACCAGGGCGCAAGTCGAGCGAGTCCGATTTCCTCAAGAGTCATGGCGTGCCGGACCTCGACCCCGGGGCATCGATCGGCGTGCATCTCGAATGGGACCACAAGTTCGGCCCCGTGCCGATTGCGCTGCTCGCGCGCGCACGGCGGCACGCGGACTCCGATCGCGGCGCACAAGCCGATCTCCGCTTGAGCGTTGGTGTGTACGGCAACGGACGCGTCGCTGCAGGAATATTTGGGCAGTCGACGTGGGCAAACGCGAGGTCGGCCGATTCTTTCTACGGCATTTCGCCGCCGCAGTCCGTTGACACGGGTTTGCCGGCGTTCGCTGCAGGAGGCGGTTGGCTGTTTTCCAGCTTCGGCCTGCTCTGGTCGGTCGACTTGAGCCGAAATTGGATCGTGGTCGGCAGCATGGAGTCGCGGCGTCTGCATGGCGACGCCGCACGCAGTCCGCTTGTGGAGCGCGGGTCGAACTACTATGTGAGCGCGGGGCTTGCGTATCGCTTTTGAAGCGACCGCCGAACTGAAGCGCCGGCCGATCGCTTCGCCCGCGATATCTTCGCCGAGGACCCGAGACTCGCGCTTGCGGCTAGCGCGCCAGCGGCGGCGCGCCATCGGTCGGCACGCCGGTGAAATGCCGGTAAAAGGCGGCGGCGCGGTTTACGAAAGAGGCTGAGTTTCCCTCGGCAAACGAGCTGTTCGCCGAGAGGAAAGCGTAGAAGCCCCAGCTTCCCCCGGCGCCTCGATCCAGGAAATAGAGGAACTTCATGCCGCCCGGCCCGAAAATCGTCGCGATGAACGCATGCACGGGGCTCACGTTCTCCAGTTCCAGGACGAGGCGGTCGGCGCCGGCCTCGCGCACGCGCATCCTGTAGACCACTTCGCCCGTGGAGCGGCTGTCGTGCTGCGCGAAGAAGAGATCCAGGCCGACCCTCATCTCGGGCGCGGCAAAGTCGGGTCGGCGATCCTTCGAGTCCGGCCCGCGCAGAGCGGCGGCTTCGGTGACCAGGACCCGCCACTCCTTGTCCGTGACCGACCAGTATCGGATGCCGCGCATCGCGGAAACCGCGCCGAAGCGATTCAGGAGCTCGTCCGTGCTCCCGGCGTGACTGAACGTCCCCGCCAGGGCCACCAGCAGATTGCCGGCGGCATCGGTCCACCCGGTGCACGGCGGCGGGGTCCAGGAAGCGAGGCCGGTCTTTCCCCAGACCTGGAAATTGGGTTGCTCTCCGTTCTTCGCGTAAGACGGCTGCGGTGGATGCCCGCATGGCGGCTGCGGGACGCCTTGCGCAAGCAACCCTGACGACCAGGCCAGCAGAATGGCGAGCGCGGCTGCATTCACCGAACCGCGCCCCCGCTCAAGCAAGCGCCGCTGACGGCTCAGCGCCATTCGACCGCGCCGAAGCGGTCGTGGCCCAGCAAAGTGTAGAAGATGCCGAACGTCGAGCGGCTCTGGGTTCTGTCGCCCAGTGCCGGGTAGGTGGCATCGCGCCGGTTCCACAGGTACCTGAATGAGATCGCGTGCTGGCCCTGGATGCGCCAGGTGAACGCGAGGTCGGTGCGTATGATGTTGTCGTGTCCCGAGGTAGCGCCGGCCACGTTGGTCACGAAATACTCGCGTCCGGTCACGTCGAGCGAGGCCTTGTTGCCGAAGATCAGGCGCAGGGCAAGCAGGGCCTGCGGCGCGAGCCCGTAATGGTAGTCGCCTTCGGTGGAGCCGTGCAAGGTCCCGACCGCCGCGTAGCCCGCGCCCGCGAGGGCCGTACCCTGCAGCGCGATGTCCTTGGTCAGCCATGCCTGCGCGGTCGTGCCGATGGACAAGGCGGTGCTCGAGATCCGGTAGGTCTGCGGCGAGATGTAGTCGTAGCTGCCGTAGATCCCCCACACGCCGCGGTAATTGCCGCGCGGCGCGTAAGTCTTCCCGTAGAGCAGCCCGCGGACCATGACGTTCTCGAACAGGTTCGCGCTCGACGCGGTGCCTTGGAAGGAGAAGTAATCGAACGGCCGCGTGTACTCGTAGCCGGGCTTGCCCGGCATGCCGTAGTCCATGGAGAAGTCCGCAAGCGCCTCGTTCGGCCTCACCTTGGTCGAAGCACCCGGGTTGTTCTGCGTCGCGCCGCTGAAGCCCAGCGACAGGCGGCTGTAGTAGGGCGCGCCGCGGCTGGAGAAAATCGAGGTATAGCCCATCACGCGGCGGTTGAAACCCATCGACGGGGAAATCGCGGTCGCGGCCCACTCGCGCCAGAACGGCGACATGCCCCCGCCCTGCTCCAGCACCAGGTTCGCCATGCGGAACAGCGCCTCTCCGAAGAAAGAGCCGGCGATGCCGCTCGCGACCTGGTCGTTCAACGAGGGCCGCGTGCGCTCGCCCGCGATCTCCCAGAGCGCGCTGCCGGCGAACGTATACGCGGCTGCTTCCCAATAGCTCAAGCCCGCGGACCTCGCGAAGCCGTGGTACATCGAGCCCTGGTACGGATGCCCGACCTGATTCACCTGGTACGGGTCGTTGTCCACCACCCATCTGTCTTGCAGATTCTTCCTGATTGAAGTCAGGTTGCTGGAGTAGTCGCTGCCGAGGGCGCGCCGGTCGAAGAGGTTGAGCAGCGCGTCGAAGCCGAGGATCTCCATCGCCGGGATCGAGTAGCTCTTGGGGCGTCCAGGTCCCGACGGCGATGGGTGCTCGGATAGTCGCGTCGGCGCCGGCTCGTTTGCCTGCACCAGCCAGGTCTTGGGAATCCGGAGGGTGGGGCCTCCTTCTTCCTGGGCGTGCAATGCCGTCGAGACCAGCGCAAAGACTGCGCCGAGCAGAACGGTTCTGGCGAGACGGGTGGACAGGGTCACAGGAATTCGATTGATACTTGCCGTTCCTTGCCTCTCATGTATCGAGTGTCCCGAGGGTAGCGCCAGCGTCACTTCAACCGCATGTCGTTCTTGACCGATGTCACGCCCTTGACGCCGCGCGCCAGTTCGACCGCCTTGTTGATGTCGGCGCGGGAACTGACGAAGCCGCTCAATTGAACCGTGCCCTTGAAGGTTTCCACGTTGATCTCGGCCGATTTCAGCGACCGTTCGTCGAATATCGCCGCTTTCACCTTGGCGGTAATGACGGTGTCGTCGAAATACTCTCCGGTCCCTTCCCGCGTGGACGTCCCTGCGCAGCCGAGCAGGGAAGCCAGCAGGATGGCAAAGATGAACGTCACGAATCTATTGGATAATCTCATGGCGATACTCCTTATGAAGGATGGACTGGCGATGGTTTCAGCATTTGCGGTGTCTGCATGAACGCCTGCCAGTATCAGCCACCTCCCCAGGCCGCTCAGTGCGCTAGCGTACATAAAGTTTGATCTGAGTCAGAAGACGTGGTGAATGACGTGGGTATATTGACGCTGGAGGTGGGCGGATGGGGTGCTGGTTATTCTAGGGGGCCCCAATGTCAGGACGAGATTCGTTTCAGACCTACCCGCAGACGCGCTTCGCGTCCAGGGACAGCAAGCGTGCCGTAGCCGCTCAGCGTACGCCCACGCAGAACCATCTTCTTGCAGCGCTGCCGGTGGAGGATTTCGAGCGTCTGCTGCCCGATCTGGAGCCCGTTCCTTTGCCGCTGGGTTGGACCGTTCACCGCGCCGGTGACCGGGAGAAATATCTCTATTTCCTCGCCGAGGGCATCGTTTCCCGGTTCTACGTGACCGAGAACGGAGCGTCGACGGAATTCGCGGTCACGGGCAGCGAAGGGGTGATCGGCGTCGCATCGTTCCTGGGCGGCGAAAGCACGCCGAGCCAGGCGATGGTGCTGAGCCCCGGCTATGCTTATCGGCTGGGAGCGGAACTGGTGAGGAATGAATTCGAGCACGACGGCACGCTGTCGCATTTGCTGCTGCGCTACATCCAGGCGCTGATCGCGCAAGCCGGGCAGATCGCGGTGTGCAACCGGCACCATACGCTGGAACAGCAACTGTGCCGCTGGATCTTGTCGAGCCTGGACCGGGTACTCTCGAACGAGCTGACGATGACGCAGGAACGGATCGCCGACATGCTGGGCGTGCGCCGCGAAGGCGTCACTGAGGCCGCCGGAAAGCTGCAGAAGGCGGGACTGATCCGTTACAGCCGCGGCCACATTGCCGTACTCGATCGCCCCCGACTGGAAGCACGCGTATGCGAGTGCTATGCGGTCATCAAACGGGAGTACGATCGTCTGCTCCCCGAATATCCGCAACCCGAAGTCGCTTTTTAGGGCCGCGCCCACTCGCCAATGCAAAGATGCATGGGCTGGCTCGTATTATCTGTTGCGTTCCTGACCCCGTTCCTCACCTTTCTCGCGGTCTTTCTCCTGCCCTTGCCCCCGCCTGGGCTCCTGCGACGCACCCTTACCTCGAGGAATGCTTTCCTGGCTTGACCTCGGCGTTTGCTGCTCACGCCGGGCTTCCCCTTGCTGTGGCAGCTGCCTCTGATCTTGGACTGCCGGGCCTCTCTGTTGAGGAGGGGATTGGGCCGGGGCTGGCCTTTGAACGTCTTCGCCTCCCCTTTGCGGCGGCTGCGAGCGTGGGACGGCTGGACCGCCCTGCTGGACGGGTGGTGGCGGGTTGGAACGCTGGGTATCCTGCTGCCTGGGGCTTCTCTCCTGAGGTGCTCCCTGTTGAGACGGCGCGGGCGCTTTTTGCACTGCCTGCTCCTGATAGTGCCGCCGCACTACGGCGTCACGCGGCTGGTATCGGTAGTTCTGGCCGTGCAGCGCCTGCTGCTGCTCCACTTGGGGATACCGATCCCCTGAATACTTCCGCTGGTAGACAGGCAGCGGGGCGGGCGCTGGAGCAGAACTGCGGTTCCACCTGTCCCATCCGCTTCGATGTTGCTCCCATTCCCTGCCCCAGTGCTCGCCCCAGCGCGGCGGCGCATCCGACCGCCACCCGCGAAAGTACGCCGGAGGGTTTCGGTAGTAGCGCACAGGGATACGCAGTACGAACAGCGGCACAAGCTCTGCGCCCACAAGCCCCCAGGGCCCGTTGTACCAGGAACTCGCGTACCAGTTATCCCTCTGGTATACCCAGTACATGCCATCGTAAAAGAAAAAGTTCGAATCCAGTCGCGGAGCGTAGTAGACCGGGTAGCCCGGCACCTGGACGAGTTCCGGGAACAACGGCAGGTTGATCCCGATGCTCACGCCGGGAAGCCCGATACCGATGCTCACCTGAGCGATGGCCGAAGTCGCCGACCAGAACAGTATCCAGAGCACAATCAGTCCGTAGCGCATTTTCTGTCCTCCGGTTCGGTGTGTCGCGGAACAGTCCCAGCAATCCGGCGACGATCAGGAAACTCCTTCAAGCATATCCCCTTCGCCACGGATTACTGTGCGCTGGCGCACACAGCAATGTGCCGCGGAGGCGCATCCGAAAGCCCTGGGCGTTAATACTGCACCGCTTGCGTACGTCGGCGTGCAGACCATGCATGACCTGACCCTTATGCTGTAGCTATACGAAGAATCTTGCACAGCGTGTCTTTCTGCCTTGGTACTGCGCTTTTCCGGCACGCTGAAAATGTATTACACCGCCCAGAGCGCAGGCGGCGCAAAGAAAATCGGCCGGGCTTCCCTGCCACCATGAGACACCTCAATACGAGGAACCACTCGACATCCGGAGCGATAGTTCGTGGCAAGTTGCTCAGGCGGCCTTGCTGGCGTTTGCCTCCGCGGCGCGCAGCTTGACGTCGAGGTCACGCAAGGCGGTGCGCAATCCTTCTTCGATGACCGGATGGTAGAACGGCATCTCGAGCAGTTGCGCGAGCGTCATCTTGCTCTGCAGCGCCCAGGAAAGAAGATGCGCCAAATGCTCGGCGGCAGGCGCCAGCATTTCCGCACCCAGGAAGCGGCCGGTGGCGGGATCTCCGTAGACATTCAGCAGGCCCCTGTTCTTGAGCAGGATGCGCGAACGGCCCTGGTCCTCGAAGCTCGCCTGCCCGGTGACGAAGCTACCGGGATTCAACGAGTGAAATCCGCCTCCCACGATTCCGATCTGCGGATCGGTGAACACGACGCCGATGGGCGCGCGACGCAGTCCGGGGGTCACCTGTTTGCCCAGCGCGAGACGCGCGGCATTTTCGCCTGCGATGCGCCCCTCGTCGGCCGCCTCATGGAGGAGCGGTATGAAGTTGCTGGCATCCCCCGCGATGAAGATCGGGCTGGCACCGTCGGCACTGGTGGTCCGAGTGGTGACCGGATCGAACGACGGCACGCCCTTGGCGTCGAGCTTGAGCGTGGTCCGGTCGAGGCCGATGCCTGTCACATTGGGGATGCGGCCGGTGGCAGCCAGGACATAATCGAAATACTCGGTCTCCTGGGAGCCATCGGGCCGCGCGCGTCGAATGGCGACACGGTCGCCGTCACGCTGCATGGCTGCGATGTGCGCGTCGGGCTCCAGCGCAAATTCCTCGTTGAACGCCGCGATGGCGCAAGTTCGGATCTCCGGATCGCTGATGGGGCCGACGCGCCCTCCCCGACCGAGCACCGCGACCTGAACACCCAGTCGATGCAGCGCCTGACCCAGCTCGAGGCCGATGATTCCCGGGCCGATCACGGCCACGGCCCTGGGCAGATCGTGCCAGTTGAAGACGTCGTCGCTGATGATCAGTCTGTCGCCCAAGGCCCTGAACGAATCGAGAAAGGTGGCGCGCGAGCCGGTTGCAATCACAATGCTCTTGCACGTGACCCGGGTATGGTCAGCGACCTCTATCGTATGGTTGTCCAGGAAACGCGCATGGCCGCGAATGCGGTCCGCGCCGGGAATGGCCTGCACTTCGCGCAGCGCGAAACCGACAAAGCGGTCGCGTTCGCGCCTGACGCGATCCATGACCTCGACGCCGTCGATACGGACAACGCCATCGACATGGATGCCGAAGCCCGGTGCATTCCCGACGGCATGGGCGGCCTCGGCGGCGGCAATCAGGAGCTTGCTCGGCATGCAGCCCACGCGCGCGCAGGTGGTGCCATAGTCGCCGCCTTCGACAATCGCGGTGTTCGCTCCTGCGGCCTTGGCTGCGCGGTACGCGGCAAGGCCTGCCGTGCCGGCACCGATCACTGCAACGTCAACCTGCATGGTCTTCATGCCTCCTCCTCGTTTCACCGGTGGTCACCGCTGCAACGATGTCCGCCTCAGGTCCTTCAGGGCACTGCTTCAGGCCGCCTTGCGCGCACCGAAATAGGCTTCCAGATCGTCTGCATTGCCGATGAGCTTGCCGCCGATGAAGACCTGAGGCCAGGTGCCGCTGCCTGATACCGCCCGCAGCGTGCTCGAGGTGATGTGCTTGCCGAGGCTGATCTCGCCGTAGCGATAACCCTTGGATTGGAGCAGCGCCTTGGCGCGCGCGCAGTGCGGGCACCCGGGCTTGGCGAAGATCACCGCCGGTTCGGGCGCGACGGCCTTCGGGTTGATGTGCTTGAGCATGGTGTCGGCATCGGACACTTCGAGCGGATCGCCTTCCTTCTCGGGCTCGATGAACATCTTCTCGATCACGCCGTTCTTGACCAGCATGGAATAGCGCCAGGAGCGCTTGCCAAGACCGATGTTCGATTTGTCGACGAGCATGCCCATGCCGGCCGTGAATTCACCGTTTCCGTCGGGAATCAAAGTGATGTTGTCGGCTTCCTGATCCTGCTTCCATTCGTTCATGACAAAGGCGTCGTTCACCGACAGGCAGACGATCCGATCGACGCCGTTGGCCCTGAATGCATCGGCGAGCTCGTTGTAGCGCGGCAGGTGGGTGCTGGAACAGGTCGGCGTATAGGCGCCGGGCAGGGAAAACACGACGACGGTCTGGCCCTTGAAGAGCTCGTCGGTGGTCACGTCCTTCCACTGGTGGTCGGTGCGGGTCTTGAAGGTCATATTGGGTACAGATTTGCCTTCGAGGCTCTTGGCGCTGGGCAGCATGGTCATTCCTTTGGTCATCGAAGTGAAATTCCTGCAAAGATATCCCTCTTGCCGGGGGAAGTTCCGTGCGACAGCGCACGAAGCAATGTGCCGCAGGGGCAGACCCCAAAGCTGCGGTCCGCCCCGAGGAAGTGGAAATGCCGGCGGGATCTGCCTATGTGCGCCGCCGCACGGTGCGTTGCGCAGGAATGGCGATAATCGAAGCAAGGGTGAGCGCCAGCCGGCGGGGCCGCCGCTTATCCGTCGCACGGCAATGCCGAAGAGGGTTTCCTCGATGCGCAGGATGCCGGTCATGTGTCTCGCAGCGTTTGCCGCACTTGCCGGGTGTGCAAGTCCGGTGGGCGCGGAGTCTGTTCCCCCCACGGACCCGGTCCCGGCGATCCTTCCGGTGACCGGTCGGATCGCGGCTTCACAGGGGGCCGCGCCGGACGTGCTGCTGAGTGCCGCCACTTCGGTTGTGGCCGGCAAGCTCAGGCAGGACGAGGACCTCCAGACAAACATTCCGGGCAAGATCGCCGAACTGGTTGAATCAACGCTACTGCCGCTGTTCGACTTCCGCCACATGACCCGGCTCGCCGTGGCGCGCGACTGGCGCCTCGCCTCGCCCGAACAACAGAACGCGCTCATCGCCGAGTTCAGGACGCTGCTGCTGCGCACCTACGCCACGGCGCTGGCGGATTACCGCGTGCAGGCGATCGAGTACAAGCCTCTGCGGATAGCGCCTGGCGTGACCGTGGTCACTGTCAAGTCCACCGTGAAGCAGCCTGGAGCCGAACGCATGGCCATCGACTACGACATGGAGAAGACGGCGGCGGGGTGGAAGGTCTACGACATCAAAATCGGCGGCATCAGCCTGATTACGACCTATCGTTCGAGTTTTGCCCAGGCTGTTCGCGAAGGCAGCGTGGACGGGTTGATCCTATCCCTCTCGGCCACGAACCGGCAGGCCGACTCCGGACCCAGCTTTCACGAGAGCGGCGCGCGGTCCTATCTTTTCATTTACACGGTGATACCGAGCGTTTTCCGCGGCCGCCGATAGACGCCGTTTCCGCCCGCCGCTGCCTTCCGGCGGCCGCGGTCACCCACGGCGCGGAAATGATAAGCGTCTGTTTTGTATGCCGTCCCGCGACACGGCGCTCGCCGTGGCCCGCTGTGTGTATGTGAGCGCACAAAGCGTCCTGCTTATGTACGCCACCGCACAGAATCGCTTGGAGCGGAGGGTAATACTCCAAACCGTGATGCTCCGTGCGAAAGCGATTGTGCAGAGCGTCGGCGCGCGCTCGGACAAGAGATCGGTCGATTACGTCGATGCTTATTTAGATGAAGAGGGGAAGCAAATGAACAAGATGAACAAATTCGAGAGCCGTTCCGGGTTCGTACCGTGGCTCCTGGCATTGCTGCTTAGCGCTGTGGCGGCAGGATGCGGAGGCGGAGGCGGCGGTGTCCTGGGCGGAGGCGACACTGGCGCAGCCGCGCCCACCGTGACTGCCGTAGCCCCCCTTCGCAGTGCCACCGGTGTGCCCATCAACACGAAAATAGTCACCGCCGCCTTCAGCAAGGCGATGGATGCGGCCACGCTCACCACGGCAAGCTTTACGCTGGCATGCGGCGCTGCCCAAGCAGGCAGCGTAGGCTACGCATCGCTAGGCAACGTGGCCACCTTGACGCTGACGGCCAATCTCCCCGCCAGCACCACCTGTACGGCCACGATCACCACGGCCGCCAAGGACTCGGGCGGCGTTGCCTTGGCCAGTACCTTTACGTGGACCTTTACGACCGGAGCGGCCCCCGACACCACCGCCCCCACCGTGAGTTCGACCTTCCCGCTGGCAAATGCCACCGGGGTGGCGGTCAACGCACACATAACCGCCAGCTTCAGCGAGGCAATGGATCCGCTCACCACCACCACTGCCACCGTCGGGCTGGCATGCCCCACCGGCACGGCCATCACAGGCAGCGTGGGCTACGCGGTGAACGGCAACGTGGCGACCTTCATACCGGCGAGCAGTCTCCCCGCCAGCACCACCTGTACGGCCACCATCACCACGGGCGTCAAGGACGTGGCCGGCAATGCGATGGCCAGCGCCTTCACCTGGACCTTTACGACCGGGGCGGCCCCCGACACCACCGCCCCCACCGTGATCTCGACGGTCCCGCTGGCGAATGCCACCGGGGTGGCGGTCAACGCACTCATCACCGCCAACTTCAGCGAGGCGATGGATCCGCTCACCATCACCAACGCTAATTTCACGCTGGCATGCCCCACAGGCACGGCCGTCACAGGCACCGTGGGCTACGCGGTGAACGGCAACGTGGCGACGTTTACGCCAACGGGCGGCAATCTCTCCGCCAACACCACCTGTACGGCGACGATCGGCACGGGCGTCAAGGACGTGGCCGGCAATGCCCTGGCCAGTGCGTTTAGCTGGAGCTTTACGACCGGGGCGGCCCTCGACGTCACAGCACCCACCGTGAGTTCGACCTTCCCGCTGGCGAATGCCACCGGGGTGGCTGTCAACGCGCACATCACCGCCAGCTTCAGCGAGCCGATGGATCCGCTCACCATCAGCACCGCCACTATTTCGCTGGCATGCCCCACCGGCACGGCCATCACGGGTACCGTAGGCTACGCGGGGGTAGGCAACGTGGCGACGTTTACGCCAACGGGCGGCAATCTCCCCGCCAACACCACCTGCAGGGCTACGATCACCACGGGCGTCAAGGACGTGGCCGGCAATGCCCTGGCCACTACGTTTAGCTGGACCTTCACGACCGGTGCGGCCCTCGACACTACCGCACCCACCGTGAGCTCGACCTTCCCGCTGGCGAATGCCGGCAGTGTGGCGTTCAACACCCTCGTCACCGCCACCTTCAGTGAGGCGATGGATCCACTCACCATCACCCTCGCCCCCTCGAACATGAGGTTGGCATGCCCCACCGGCACGGCCGTCACAGGCACCGTGGGCTACGCGGTGAACGGCAACGTGGCGACCTTTACACCGTCGAGCAATCTTCCGGCCAGCACCACTTGTACGGCCACGATCACTACGGGCGTCAAGGACGTGGCCGGCAATGCCATGGCCAGTACCTTCACCTGGAACTTTTCGACCGGGGCGGCTCCCGACAACGTTGCCCCCACCGTGAGTTCGACCTTCCCGCTGGCGAATTCCACCGGTGTGGCGGTCAATACGCCTGTCACCGCGGACTTCAACGAGGCAATGAATCCGCTCACCATCACCTCCGATACCATCAAGCTGGCATGTCCTACCGGCTCAGCCATCGTAGGCAACGTGGGCTTCGCGCAGAACAGCAACGTCGTGACCTTCACACCGCTGGGCGATCTCCCGTCCAGCACCACGTGTACGGCCACCATCACCACCGGCGTAAGGGACGTGTCCGGCAATCCGCTGGCTAATACCTTTAACTGGAGCTTTACGACTGCCGCGAGCGCCCTCGACCTTGCCTCTGCCGCGAATTACGGGGCGATCGCGTCGTCCACGATCACCAACGCCGCGTTTGCCACGGTGATCAGCGCGGATGTCGGGCTGAGTCCGAACCCTGCGGGTCTGGCGGCGATCACGGGATTTTTCCAGACTGACTTTGGGCCTGGCAACATAACCGGCTCGATCCGCGTAGGTAATGGGGTTTCCCTCGCAGGCCTGGCCAGAGCCGACGCTGCGGCCGCGTATCAAGTGGCCAAGACCGCGGGAGCGGCGCCCGGGTTTACCACGGTGTCCGGCAATATCGGCGGGACAAGCCCTCCTCCCGGCGTCTATCATTCCACGTCCTCGATTGCGATTAACGGCTCGGCGCTCACGCTCTCCTCCGAAGACGCAAACGCGGTCTGGATCTTCGATATGGAGAGCACCCTGACCACGACACCCGGTGGGACCATTGTCATGGCCGGCGCCGCCCAGGCGAGCAACGTCTTCTGGCGGGTCGGCAGTTCCGCCGTGCTTGGCGCAGCCATCTTCAAGGGAACCATACTGGCCAACACCAGCATCACGCTGGGCACGGTCGGCATAGCCGTGGAGGGCAGGCTGTTGGCGTCGCTGGTGAACGATGGCGCGGTGAATTTCAACGACGCCGCCCATAGCGTTACCTTGCCCTAGGGCCTGAGGCACCAAGATAAAGGCCGGCAGAGTCATTTCTGCCGGCCTTTACTGCTTTATCAAGACGAAGTGATGGTCTAGAATTGAACCACTGACCGTTATCGCTCATGTCGGATTCATGCAACTTGCATAAGAGTTTTGGTGTCGGGACCTGCCGGAAACCTTGACAAGCATGAGCTTCTGGTCCTAGAGTTCAATGTAACAAATCACCGTAACTTAATGACTCTAATAGGGGCGGTAAGTCCTTCTGGAGAAGAACATGAAATTTGCAAGGGCCTCGGGGACTTTGGGTCTGGCGGCGCTCGCCGTCGTCTCCAGTTCATACGCAGTGGCGCAAGATGCAGGCTGGTACGGCGGGCTCAACATTGGCCAGTCAAGCGCGAAAATCGCCGACGATAGGATCAACAGCCGCCTGCTGGGGGGAGGGTTTACCTCGACCTCGATCACCGATGACGACCGCGACACCGGCTATAAGCTTTTTGGTGGCTACAAGTTCAACAAGAATTTCGCCCTCGAAGGCGGCTATTTCGATCTGGGCAAGTTCGGTTATACAGCGACCACCGTACCGGCGGGAACGCTGACCGCCAATATCAAGCTCAAAGGCCTGAATCTCGACGCCGTCGGCATTGTGCCCATCAACGAGAAGTTTTCCGCGTTCGGCCGAATCGGATTGAACTACGCCGAAGCCAGAGACTCCTTCGCAGGAACCGGATCGGTGAATGTGTTCAATCCCAGCCCCAGCAAACGCGATACGAACTACAAGTTCGGCCTGGGGATACAGTACGATTTCACTCAATCTCTCGGAATGCGCTTCGAGGCGGAACGCTACCGCATCAACGATGCCGTCGGCAACAAAGGCGACGTCGATCTCGTCTCGGTCGGCCTGGTGTACCGGTTCGGCGGCGACACGTCGGCTCCCGCCCGGCGCGCGGCGGCGCCCGAACCGGTTGCCTTCGCCCCTGTGCCCCGGTTAGCGGCCGTGACGCCGCCGCCACCTCCGTCGCCAGCCCCGGAGAAGGTGTCTTTCTCCGCGGATTCGCTGTTCGATTTCGACAAGGCGAGCGTGAAGCCTGCGGGCCAACAGGCGCTCGACAAGTTCGCTGCGGACCTGAGGGGTGTCAACTTTGACGTCATCACGGTAACCGGACACACCGACCGGATCGGTCCGCCGGCACACAACATGGAGCTTTCCGAGCGCCGCGCCGAAGCGGTCAAGACCTATCTGGTGCAAACCGCGGGGATCCCGGCCGACAAGATCGCGGCCAGGGGAATAGGCGAATCCGAGCCCGTAACCAGGCCCGGTGAGTGCGACGCGGAGAAATCAACCAGGCAACTGATCGCCTGCCTGCGGCCAGACCGCCGCGTAGAAGTCGAGGTTTCCGGCACGATGTAATGCCGCCTGTTTGAGTCCGCGTATTTGGCTCGCCTGGAGACCAGGGTGCTGCGGGCCATTCTGGTCTTTGCGCCTGGTGGCGGTGCTAATTCTCGGTAATTTCCGGAAGCAGGCGGCCGTATTCGCGTTTCACCACCGCATAACATTCGCAGACCCGCGTTTCCAGCTTCGGGCGGTCCAGCACGATGATCCTGCCGCGGCTGTAATGGATCAATCCCGCCGTCTGCAGCTTGCCGGCCGCCTCGGTCACGCCCTCGCGGCGCACTCCCAGCATGTTGGCGATCAGCTCCTGGGTCATGGTCAGCTCGTTCGAGGCCAGCCGGTCCAAGCTCAAGAGCAGCCAACGGCACAGTTGCTGCTCGACCGCATGGTGCCGGTTGCACACCGCGGTCTGCGCCATCTGCGTGATCAGCGCTTGCGTGTAGCGCAGCAGCAGATGCTGCAGGTCCCCGCCATGGCCGAATTCGGTTTTCAGCACACGTGCTCTGAGCCGGTAGCCATGGCCCGCGCTCTGCACCACCGCGCGGCTCGGAGTGCTTTCGCCGCCCATGAACAGGGCGATGCCGACCAGGCCCTCCTTGCCTACGACTGCGATCTCCGCCGAGGATCCGTCCTCCATGACGTAGAGCAGGGAAACGATGCTGTCAGTAGGGAAATACACATATTCCTGATGACTGCCGGATTCGTAGACGGCCCAGCCCAGCGGCAACGGCACGGCTTCCAGGTGGGGCAACAGGCGCTCGTAGTCCCCTGCGGGCAGTGCCGCGAGGAGCTGGTTTTGCCGCGGCGATCGCCCTGCGGACAAAGATGGGTTCTTAACCATCGGCATGAACAGTGCTCGAGAGTCGATCGAAGGGTGTTCCGATCTCCTGCTGTATCGAATAGATTATGCGACCTGCATACGATATCGCACGTGGGGCTTAGCCGCAAGCGTGGGCTGCCCTGATACCCCTTAGAACGCGCATTACTTCACGCGGGCGTCCAGAGCTTCGAGTCTCACCTCGACCGAATGTTCCCCATGGTCGTCGACCAGGGAAACGGCCCGGCCCTGCTGCCTTGCGCCATCGACAGTCACGCCTGGTTCGCCGTCTCCGGCGCGCATCCGCATTACCGCGATGTGGTAGACCGTTTCACGATACCGGTAATGCACCTTGAAGGCTGCCCAATCCTCGGGAAGACACGGAGCAAAGCGTAGCTTCTCCCCTTCCAGGCTGAGCCCCAGCAGCGATTCCACGATCAACCGGTACATCCAGCCTGCCGATCCCGTGTACCACGTCCATCCACCGCGCCCGGTGTGCGGCGCGAGCGCATAGACGTCGGCCGCGACCACATAAGGTTCCACTTTGTAGGTGGCGACGCCCGGCGGCGATAGCGCATGGCTCACCGGGTTGATCATCCCGGTGAGTTCCCATGCACGCCGGCCATCGCCCAATGCGGCGAACGCCATCGCAGCCCAGATCGCGGCATGCGTATACTGTCCGCCGTTCTCTCTCACGCCGGGGACGTAGCCTTTGATATAGCCGGGATTCAGTTCCGACTTGTCGAATGGCGGATCGAGAAGCTGGATCAGCGCATGCTCCCGGCGCACAAGACGCCTGTCCACTGCATCCATTGCCATGCGCGCGCGTTCCGGATCGCCCGCTCCTGACAGTACGGACCAGCTTTGCGCGATGGAATCGATCTGGCATTCGGCGTTGTCCGCCGATCCCAGCGGCGAGCCGTCGTCGAAGTAAGCGCGGCGGTACCATCCGCCGTCCCAGCCGTTCTGCTCGATGTTGCGGCGCAGTTTCGCCGACTCGCCCAGGCAGCGTTCGACGAACGCCGCGTCGCCGCGCATTCCGGCCACCTCGGCAAACTGCATCAGCGTGTCATAGAGGAAAAATCCGAGCCAGACGCTTTCGCCTTTGCCTTGCTCGCCGACGATGTTCATGCCGTCGTTCCAGTCCCCGGAACCGATCAGCGGCAAGCCGTGCTCGCCGAAGCTCAGGCCCTTGAGGATGGCGCGCACGCAGTGTTCATACAAGGTGGCCGCCTGCTCGGACCGGCCGGGCAGATCGTAATACGAGTCCGCCTCGGCGCTGACCGGGCGGCCTTCGACGAAATGGACGAGTTCGTCCAGCACCCCGCTGTCCCCGGAGGTCTGGACATAGCGGCAGGTCGCCAGCGGAAGCCAGAGGTAATCGTCGGAACAGTGCGTGCGCACGCCGCGGCCCGAGGGCGGATGCCACCAATGCTGGACATCGCCCTCCTGGAACTGACGCCCCGCGCACAGAAGCAGGTGTTCGCGCACCAGGTGGGGTGCGGCATGGATGAGCGCCATCACGTCCTGCAACTGGTCACGGAACCCAAAGGCGCCGCCCGACTGGTAGTATCCGCTGCGTGCCCAAAGGCGGCACGCCAGAGTCTGGTACAAGAGCCAGCCGTTGGTCAGGACGTCGAGCATCGGCTCGGGCGTTTCCACCTGCACGGCGCCGAGTGTGTGGTTCCAGTGCTGCCACACCTGCTCCAGCGCGCCGCGCGCCGCCGCGGTTCCGCGCGTGCGCCCGAGCATTTCGCGGGCATCGTTGGCGTCCCGCCCGACCCCGAGCGTGAAGACGATCTCGCGCTCCTGCCCGGCGGCCAGCTCGAACGCAACCTGGATCGCTGCACAAGGATCCAGGGCGGTTCCCACTTTGCCGGAGAGCCGCTGCCGGGTCATGGCGGCCGGATTCTTCAGTGTGCCGTTGCGCCCGAGGAATTCGGTCCGATCGCCGCTCACGCTGCGGCTTGCGTCGCCCGCGTCGAAGAAGGCGACCCGGTCGGAGAATTCCGTGTTGTACGGATTGCGCGCGAACAGGGCGCCGCTTTCGGGGTCGATTTCGGTGATCACGTGCATGATCGATTTCGGCCGCAGATCGCCGAGCACCCACTCGGCGTATCCGGTGGCGGAGAGCCGGCGCGACCGGCTCGAGTCGTTGCGCAGCTTGATCACCGTGAACTTGACCGATGCGTCCGTCGCTACGTAGATCCATACCTCGGAGCGGATGCCGCCCTCCGAGTGCTCGAACACGCTGTAGCCGAAACCATGGCGGCTGACGTAGGGCGTCGCTCCGCGGGCGGGCAGCGGCACCGGCGACCAGAAATGGCCGCTGTCCTCGTCACGGAGGTAGAAGGCTTCTCCGGTCGAATCGCTCACCGGGTCGTTGTACCAGGGGGTGAGGCGGAACTCGTGGGCGTTCTCGCTCCAGGTATAGGCGAGGCCGCTCTCCGAAATGACGGTGCCGAAGTTCGAGTTCGCCAGAACATTCGCCCACGGCGCCGGCGTCACGTGCGCCTGCGCGGTCGTAATGACGTACTCGCGTCCATCGGGGGTGAATCCTCCGAGGCCGTTGAAGAAGATCAGATCGGAGCGAACCGATACGGCCGTCGCCGGGGGGTCGGCGCGGTGGGCCCGGATGGGCATCAGGGGCGGCGGCCATGGTTGCCGGTTGCCGCGACGATTGATCTGCAGCGCCAGCGCTCCGCGACTATCGGTGAGAATCGCACGAGCGACGGTTTGCAGCAGAATGCGGTCCTCGTTCGATATGTGCTCCGCGGGTTTCACGAAGATGCCGCCAGGTCGATCTATCACGTGGGCTTCGATGCCCGTCGCAATCAGCCCCATGATCTGGTCGTTGAGCTGTTGTCTATAACCCGTGTGATCTTCGTTCCAGATGACCAGGTCCGCGGCCAGTCCTTTCAACCGCCAGTAAGCGTGGGCGCGCACGAGTTGGCGTACCAGATCGATGTTGGCCGGATCTCCGATCTGCAGCAGCACGATCGGCAAATCGCCGGAGATGGCGTAACCCCACAGGCCCGATTGCCCGCGGCGGTTCTGCATGAGGATGGCTGCGTCGGCGCGAAATGCGGAATTCGCGTAGATGACCGAGCCGGCAAGGCGTCCATAGAGTTGCGCTTCGGCCTCGGTGGCATTGATCTGCTGCAGGATTACCTGGCCATGCGTCCAGGCGAGTTCGAAGACGCGGTCCGCGAGACGCGGATCCTGGTATTTCTCGACCAGGCTCGAGGCCGCGTCGCGAGTTTCGCCGATGCCGGAGACGATGTTGATCGTCGCCGACTGCTCCGCCTCAAGGGTGATCCGATAGCGGATTGCGACGATCGGATCGAGCACCGAGCCCTCGGTGCCCGAGAGCGCCGCGGAATCCCCCATCGCCTGCGGATCGGCAACCGTATTGCCGCGGCCGATGAAACGCATGCGGTCGGTTTCATAGGAAACATCCGCGATCTTCGCGCCGTGCACGGCCATCAGGTGCAGCATCCACGGCGCCGGCTCGTCCCGGGAGCGGGGCCGGCGGGTGCACAGGATCGCCTGCCGCTGGCGGATGATCTCGGTTTGAACGAAGAGCTTGCTGAACGCCGGGTGCAGTGCGTCCGCGGCAGGCGATGCGAGCACGACCTCCGCGTAACTCGTCACCTCGATCGTTCTGGACACGCGCGAGCGGTTGGTGATGGTGATCCGGCGAAGTTCGACGTCATCCTCCGGCGAAACGGCGATCTCGGTGTGCGTGTCGAGGTCGAAGTCGCTGCGACGGAACTCCGCTCGCGCTTCCGAAAAAATCGCTTCGTATTTGTCCGCCCGCTTGAGCGTGGGCTGGTACGCGGTGGACCAGACCTCCCCGCTTGCCAAATCGCGGATGTAGCAGAAGGTGCCCCAGTTGTCGCAGGTACTGTCCTCGCGCCAGCGCGTTAGAGCAATGTCCTTCCACCGGCTGTAGCCGCCGCCCGCGTGGGTGATCATCACGTGGTACCTGCCGTTCGACAATAACTGGACTTCCGGGACGGCCGAGTCGGGGTTGCTGAGCACGCGCACCGGCGAGGCCGTATCGGCAGAAACAGTGCGCAGGTCGGAGAGTTCGCCCGTGTGCGGGTGAAACGCCGTGGCCTTGGGAACGCGTTCCTGCAGCAGCAGCGCCGTCGCGCGGAACAGCGGGTCCGATTCGAATCGCTTCTGCATCGGGCGGTCGAGGATGAGATAGGCCAGAGAGAGCAAGCTCATACCCGCGTGGTGCGCCATGAACGAGCGCACTATCGCGCTCGATTGCCGGCGCGGCAGCCGCGCCGGCGTGTAGTCGATCGCCTCGTAGAAGCCGTATCGGCCGGCCATTCCCTCCGCGGCGAGGCGCTGCAGATTTACGCACGCCTCCTCGGGTGCCACCATCAGCGCCAGGGTCGAGGCATACGGAGCGATAACCAGATCCTCGGCCAGTCCGCGTTTGAGCCCCAGGCCGGGCACGCCGAACGCGCGGTACTGGTAATTGAAACGCGCATCGATGGTGTTGTAGCCGGATTCCGAAATGCCCCAAGGTACCCCGCGTTGCCTGCCATACTCGATCTGCCTCTGCACTGCGGCCTTGCAGGTCTGGTCGAGCAGCGTATTGTCGTAGGTCGGCATAAGCAGCAGCGGCATGAGATACTCGAACATCGAGCCGCTCCACGAAAGCAGGACCGGCTCGCCGCCCGCAGTGGTGAGCAGGCGCCCCAGGGCAAACCAGCTCTCCTGCGGCAGATGTCCCTGCGCAATCGCCACGAAAGTGCACAATCGCGCCTCGGAAGCCAGCAGATCGTAGTAACTCGAATCGCGCCGTCGCTCGCTGACGTTGTAGCCTATGGCCAGCAGATGGCGGCCCGCGTCGAACAGGAAGTCATATTCCATTGCGGCAAATTCGTTTGCCTGAAGTGCCAGCAGTTCGAGGGCCGCAATCCTGTCTCTGGCGCGCTGGCTTGCGAGCGTGATGAGCCCTCTGAGTTCGCCCGGTTCGATCGCCGCCGGCAATTTCGCGTCGAGTTTCGCGAGTTCGCGCAGGGTCAGGACCTGATCGATGCCGGAAGATCCGCTCGGCCCGCCTTCATGGGATGCAGGCGATGTCCACGGCGCGAGAAACGCCAGATCGTCGAGTGCATCCTTGAGTTGGCGCGCAAGGGCGCTTGCCCACCAGCGCGCTTCGCTCTCGGCGGCGGAATCGAGGCTTCCGGTCACCGCCGAGGCGGACTCCGCCAGGCGCTCGAGCCAAATCCGCGTCGCGGATAGGGTGGTCGGCCGGGAATCGTATGCGGATTCAAGGTCCTTTTGAAGCTGACCTAGCCGGGCCGGTCCCGTTCCCGCGACAGCCTCCACGAGTATTCCCAGGGTGTCGTACAAGCCGTCGAACAATCGGGCCCCGACTATCCTGCAATCGGGAATCGCGAGAAGTCCCGGCCGCAGGGTCAGCAGATGGCCCGCCAGATTGCCGCTATCCACGGTCGAGATGTAGGCTGGCAGCAGAGGTTTCAGCGATTGAGTGTCGTACCAGTTGTAGAAATGGCCCCGGTGCCGTTCCAGCGTCGCCATGGTGCTCACTGTGTTGGCCGTACGCTCGACAAGCTGGCCGGCCGAAATGTAGCCGAAGTCGTACGCCGACAGATTCGAGAGCAGCGCAAGCCCCATGTTGGTCGGCGAGGTGCGGTGTGCAAGCGCGGCAGCGGGCTGCTCCTGAAAGTTGTCAGGCGGCAGCCAGTGATCTTCCGGGGCGACGAATGTCTCGAAGAACGCCCACGTCCTGCGCGCATATTTCCGCAGGAAGAGGGTCTGCTCATGCGACAACCTGGCTGCGCGGTCACCGAGCGGGCGGCTTATCCACCACGCAATGACCGGGGAGAACAACCACAGGCCCAGGATCGGCCCGGCCACGAGCAGCTCCGAGGGCCTTGACGCCCCCAGATAGGCGAGCGAGGCGCCGGCAATCACCACAGCGATCCACATCGATCGTAGGCTGGCGACGAGGTCTGTGCCGCGGTCGGCTTCGCCCGAAGCCGTCCACTCGAGCAGCCGGGTTCGAGTGAACAGCATCCGCCCCGCCGTGCGCGCGATTGCGTCGAGGCTGAAGTAGGCCTCGTAGGGGAGACACACGAGCGCAAATCCGGCTTGAGCGAGGCGCCGGCCGGCCAAGTGCGCCGTGCCGTCGAGATGCTGGCCGAGCAGCACGTCGCGCGGCTTGCGAAACAGCTCCAGCGTCGAGGCAGTCAGTGTTGGAATCGCCATGATCCCGATCACCGACAGGGTCCAGAACCACGCCGGCGACAACACCGTCCAGCCCAGCACCAACAGCACTGTCAGGCCCGCCGGCACCAGGCTGCGTCGCAGGTTGTCGAAGAGCTTCCATCGCGAAAGTCCCGAGAGCGGGTTCCTCTGCAGGCCCCCGCCGGCACCGGGAACGCCCGGCAGCAGCCAGCGCACAAGCTGCCAATCTCCGCGTATCCAGCGGTGGCGCCGAGCCACGTCCGCGCTGTAAGTGTACGGATCTTCCTCATACAACTGCACGTCGCTCAACAGGCCCGAGCGCGCGTAGCAGCCTTCGAGAAGGTCGTGGCTCAAAATCCGGTTCTCGGGGAAGCGCCCGTTCAACGTCCGCTCGAACGCATCGACGTCGTAGATGCCCTTGCCGATGAACGAGCCTTCGCGAAACAGGTCCTGGTACACATCCGAGACGGCACGCGTATACGGGTCGATGCCCGGCTCGGCTCCGCACATGCGCGCATAGCGCGAGCGGTTCGCGCCCGGCAGGCTGGCCGCAACGCGCGGCTGCAGGATGCCGTAGCCTTCCGATACCAGCTGCCTCGCCTCGTCGTAGCGCGCACGATTCAGCGGGTGCGCCATGGTCCCGATAAACTGCCGTGCCGCATCGCGCGGCAGTTGCGTATCCGTGTCCAGCGTAATCACGTATTTCACGTCCGACAAGACGGCAGTCTCGCCGACGACGAGCGAGAAACGATCGCTCGGGCCGCCGCGCAGCAGCGCATTCAAGTCGGCGAGCTTGCCGCGCTTGCGCTCGTAGCCCATCCAGACCGCGTCCCGCGGATTCCATCGGCGCGGACGATGAAACAGAAAGAAGCTGTCGCCCGTCGCGCCGGGGTACTTGGCATTCAGCCGCTCGATGCCGTCGCGCGCCAGCCGCAATAACGGCCCGTCGTCCGGAAGCGTTTCCGCGCGTGCGTCCAGAAAATCCGTCAGCAGGCCGAAGTGCAGGTTGTCGCTCCGGTTTGCCACAAACCGGACTTCCAGCGCCTCGATCAGACTTTCGACGCCTGGTGCGCTGGTCAGCATGGTCGGGATCACCACCAGAGCGCGCGACTCTGGCGGGATTCCTCCGGAAAAATCCATGCGCGGCAGCAAGTGCGGCGTCGCCAGCAGCGTCGCCAGCCAGTTCACCAACGCCACCGCCAACTGGCTTGCGCACAGCAGCGCGACGCCGCCGATCAGGCCGAGCGGCCAAGCCTCCATACCGCTGACATGCGCCTTTTCCAGCAGGCCTGCGGCGAGGATCGCCGTAATCAGGGCGATCGCGCCGAGATAGAGCAGCAGCGGAACCCGCCGGCATATCCGCTGCACGGCCTCGAAGGCGGGCAGGCGAACCTGCGCCGCGCGCTCGAGCTGGGGCAATCCCTTGTCGATCAGGTAGAAGCCGACATGCGCTGCCCGATCGTCGAGAATCTTCGCGGCGGCGCCTTCATGCGCGAGCTGTATCGTCTTGCGCGCCACTTCGGCTTCGGACAGCGCGCCCATTTTCGCCGTTTTTTCGATCGCGTGGCGGTAGCGGTCGCGGGTGGCAAAATCCATCCTGCCGTAGACGCCACCCGGATCCTCGCGCAGTTTCTGCTCGACCACGCTCATCGTTTCGACGAACGCGCGCCAGTCCATCGCATCCAGGAAGCGCAAACTGCCGATGGTGTTGCTGATGGAGACCTGGTCGGCGGTCTGCTGATGGATTTCCGATTTAACCAATTGCTCGATCGTCTGGTCCGACTCTGCGAGCAGTTGTTCGATCCAGGTAAGCGGCAATGCCAGAGCGGGGCTTTGTCCCTGGAGGCGGCGCGCGAATTCCGCAACGAACGAGCTTGCCATCGGCGGTCCCGAGCGCGCCATGTCGGCGATCACCAGAATCAGGCTCTTGGGGTCGCGCTCGGCGATGTCCGTCATCTGGTCGGCCCAATAGTCGGCGCGGTTGCGGCCGAGTCTGTCGGCGGCGATGCGCGTGCCTACGCGCCGGAGATTCTCGATCAGCGCCAGGCGCAGCATGATGGGGATCGCCCATAGTTCGCCCAGCTTCAGGGCGGTGACGCTCTGGTAGGCGGCCACGAAACTGCCGAGACTCTCCGGATCCACACGCCCATCGCCGTGCGCGATCGTCTCCAGCGCGATGTCGTACACGCGCGGAAGCCCGGCCGACGGGCCGCCGGCCAGATGCGGCAGTTCCCGGCTGTAGCCCTTCGGCAAGTGTCTCCTGGCCGTGCGTACCTGTTCCTCGATCAGGTAGAAGTTGTCGAGCAGCCATTCGCCGGCCGGCTCTATCCTGCGATTCGCCTTGACCGCTGCCGCGAGCAGATCGACAGCGCCAATCAAGACGCGTTCGTTCTGCGCCAGCCGCGCGAGGAGCCGGTCCGAAACGCGTCCGGGCAACAATTCATGCGTGCCTGCCAGGGCCTTGCCGTGGCTCTGCATCTGCTCACTGCTGAACAGTTCCGATCGCAGCGGCTGCTCGTCATCGGCGGATTCCGTTGCCGATGCGTTTCCACCCAGCCGCACCCGAAAGTGCGCCAAGGTCTCGCGTATCGTCCTGCCGCTCAGCTTCAATTTCGCGCCTTCCCTGCATGTTCGGAGCGCACCGGCCAAGCACTTGCATGCTGGTATGAGCAGGGCAACGAAGACAAGATGTCGCGATCCGATGAGATGTTGTCGCTGCGCGCCAGCCAGCCGGGGACTTGCAGTGCGTCAGCCGATGCGGTTTGAAGGTCTCCAGGCGCGGCGTTTCAGCCTGCGACGAAAGCTTTTCAAGCATAAGGCACAAGGCTCTCGCCGTATGTACGCTGGCGCACAGAGAAAACTGGAGCATGGCCAGCTAATGGCCGCTACGATCGATGGCCACCGCGCGAGTCGGGAACGCCCCCTGCCGGGCGAGCAAAGCCTTGGGTGCGCCAGCGCACAGGAGCACCTCTCGGCCATGATACTATGATGCCGCCGAAAGGTCCGTTCGGCCGTGCGATCCCGCAGTTGTGACCGGAACTCGGGAGTTAGTTTGTGCCCAGCCCCCATATCCCGAAGCAGAACCATCTTCTCGCCGCCCTTCCGGGGACGGAATTCGACCGTCTGGCTCCCCATCTGGAGCTGGTCCCGATGCAGCTCGGCGAAGCCCTTTACGAGTCCGGCGGACGTTTGCAGCACGTCTATTTTCCGACAACCTCCATCGTGTCGCTGCTGTATGTCATGGAGGACGGCGCATCGGCCGAAATTGCCGTGGTGGGCAATGAGGGAATACTCGGCATTTCCCTCTTCATGGGCGGCGAAACCACGCCTAGCCGGGCCGTGGTGCAGAGCGCGGGCTATGGTTATCGGCTTAGAGCGCAGCTGCTGAAACAGGAATTCAATCGCGCCGGACCGGTGCTGCACCTTCTGCTGCGCTACACCCAGGCGCTGATTACGCAAATGGCGCAGACCGCAGTATGCAACCGTCACCATTCCGTGGAGCAGCAATTGTGCCGTTGGCTGCTGTTGAGCCTGGACCGCCTGTCCACTGCCGAATTGACCATGACCCAGGAGTTGATTGCCAACATGCTCGGTGTACGGCGCGAAGGGGTCACGGAGGCCGCCGGGAATTTGCAGCGTGCCGGACTGATACGCTACAGCCGCGGCCGCATCACGGTGCTGGACCGGCCGCGATTGGAACAGGAAGTATGCGAGTGCTACGCGGTTGTCAAGAAGGAATACGATCGGCTGCTCTCGGACCTACCGTCGGGAAGTCCCGCAGCCAACGAGAATCACGGCGGGCTAGGTACGGCGCTTCAATAGGGCACGCCAGGTCCCAGCCGCCGCTCCGGGCGGCAGCCCGTCGGCGCCGCAGTTCTTCGGCTTATGTACGCCAGTGCACAGACCGGCTTGGGCGGTAGCGGATAATCTGCGCCAGGATGGATATCGCCCGAATGCCCGGGAAAGGACGATGCTGGCCGCCAACCTCCATCCATGAAGAAGTCCGCCACATGAGAGACCCGCGTCAGCCTTCCCCAGGGACGGTGCGCTCCAAGAAACGCGCGCCTGCCTCGAACCGCCTGCTGGCCACCCTCCCCCGCAAGGATAGCCAACGCCTGCTCGCAGCCTGCGAGAGGGTCGAGTTGGCCGTTGGCGACGACATCTACAAACCTGCAACGCATATCCGGCACGTCTACTTTCCAACCGGGAGCTTCGTTGCCCTGCTGGGCCCGGTCGATGGCGGCGCGAGCCTGGAGGTGGCACTGGTCGGCGACGAAGGCATGCTGGGCGTGAGCCTCGTGCTGGGGGTCGGCGTTTCGCCGCTGCTGGCTACGGTGCAGGGCCCGGGCGCCGCGCTGCGGATGAACGCCGCATCGTTTCGCCGCGAACTCGCGTCCAGCCCTGCACTGCGCCGCATACTGAGCCGCTACATCTATGTCTTGCTGGCCCAGCGCGCCCAGACGGCCGCGTGCATCCGCTTCCATGTACTGGATGCACGCCTCGCCCGCTGGTTGCTGATGACCCAGGATCGGGCGCACGCGAACGCGTTCCACCTCACCCACGAAGTCCTCGCCCAGATGCTGGGGGTGCGCCGCGTCGGTGTCACCAATGCCGCAGGCTTGCTGCAGAAGCGAAGACTGATCAGCTATAGCCGCGGCGACATCACGGTTCTCGACCGTGCCGGCCTGGAGGCAGCCTCCTGCGGGTGCTATCGGGCCGTGAAGGAAACCCACAGGCGCATCCTCGGATAACACTGCTTTGCAGGCTTGACAGGGCGAACGCCGCGGGAATCCGCAAGCCCCGCGCTGCGCCTCCGGGCGGAGCCTACTCCCATTCTATGGTGGCGGGCGGCTTGCTCGATATGTCGTAGACGACGCGGTTGATACCGCGCACTTCGTTGATGATGCGGCTGGACACGCGGGCGAGCAATTCGTAGGGCAGCTCGGCCCAGTGCGCGGTCATGAAATCGGTCGTCTGCACGGCGCGCAGGGCGACGACGTGCTCGTAGGTCCGCCCGTCCCCCATCACGCCCACCGAGCGCACCGGGAGGAACACCGCGAACGCCTGCGCGGTCAGGTCGTACCAGCTCACCGCGCCGTCGATGCCCTCCACCTTGCTCGCGCGCAGCTCGTCGATGAAGATCGCATCGGCGCGACGCAGCAAGTCGGCGTAGTCGCGCCTCACCTCGCCCAGGATGCGAACGCCCAGGCCTGGCCCGGGGAACGGATGCCTGAACACCATCTCCCGCGGCAGGCCGAGCGCGAGCCCCAGCTCGCGCACCTCGTCCTTGAACAGATCGCGCAGCGGCTCGAGCAGCTTCAGGTGCAACGTCTCGGGCAGCCCGCCCACGTTGTGATGCGACTTGATGGTGTGCGCTTTCTTCGTCTTGGCGCCGGCCGATTCGATCACGTCGGGGTAGATGGTCCCCTGCGCGAGCCACTTCACCTTCGGAAACCTGGCCGCTTCCTCCTGGAACACGTGCACGAACTCCCGGCCGATGATCTTGCGCTTCTGTTCCGGGTCGGCCACGCCCGAGAGTTCGCGCATGAACCGCTCGGCCGCATCCACCATTTCGACCCTGACCCCGAGGTGGCGCGCGAAGGTCTCCATCACCTGCTCGGCCTCGTTCAGGCGCAGCAGTCCGGTGTCGACGAATACGCAGGTGAGCCGGTCTCCGATCGCGCGCTGGATCAGCGCGGCCGCAACCGAGGAATCGACGCCGCCCGAGAGCCCGAGCAGCACCTCTTCGTCTCCCGCCTGGGCCCGGATGCGCTGGACCGCCTCGGCGACGTAGTCGGGCATGTTCCAGTCCTGGGCGCAGCCGCAGATGTCGCGGACGAAGCGCGTGAGGATCGCCTTGCCCTGTTTAGTGTGCGTGACCTCGGGATGGAACTGCACGCCGTAGAAGCGGCGCGATTCGTCGGCCATGGCCGCGATCGGAGTCGATGGATTGCCGGCGATGACCCTGAACGCGGGCGGGAGCGCCGTGACCTTGTCGCCATGGCTCATCCACACGTCGAGCAACCCGTGGCCTTCGGCATTGCTGCGGTCCTGGATGCCCTGGAGCAGCGCCGAGTGGCCGCGCGCCCGCACCTCGGCATAGCCGAACTCGCGCACGCGCGAGCTTTCCACCTCGCCCCCGAGCTGGGCCGCCATGGTCTGCATCCCGTAGCAGATCCCGAGCACGGGTACGCCCAGCTCGAACGCCGCCCGGGGCGCGCGCGGCGTATCGCCTTCGGTGACCGAGGCCGGGCCGCCCGAGAGTATGATGCCGCGCGCGTCGAAGTCCCGGACAAAGGCCTCGCTCACGTCGTAGGGATGCAGCTCGCAGTAGACCTTCGCCTCGCGCACGCGCCGCGCGATGAGCTGCGAGTACTGGGCGCCGAAGTCGAGGATCAGGATCTTGTCGTGCATCCCAGATCCTCTCACTCCACGTGGTAATTGGGCGCTTCCTTGACGATCTGCACGTCGTGCACGTGCGATTCCCGTATCCCGGCGGCGGTGATCTCGACGAACTGCGCGCGGCTGCGCACTTCCTCGATGCTGTTGCAGCCGAGGTAGCCCATGCTCGCGCGCACGCCGCCCATCAGTTGCTGGATGACGGCGACCACCGGTCCCTTGTAGGGCACCCTGCCCTCCACGCCCTCGGGAACCAGCTTGTCCGCGTGCACCGACGGATCCTGGAAATAGCGGTCGGCTGCGCCCTGCTGCATGGCTCCGAGCGAGCCCATGCCGCGATAGGATTTGTACGAACGCCCCTGGAAGAGCTCGATCTCGCCGGGCGATTCCTCGGTGCCCGCGAATAGCCCGCCGAGCATCACCGCGTGCGCGCCGGCGGCAAGCGCCTTGGCGATGTCGCCGGAATACCGGATGCCGCCGTCGGCGACGAGCGGGACGCCCGCGCTCGCCAGCGCGGCCGCCACGTTCTGGATGGCGCTGATCTGGGGTACGCCGACGCCGGCGACGATACGGGTGGTGCAGATCGATCCGGGACCGATGCCGACTTTCACGCCGTCGGCGCCGTTGTCGACCAGCGCCTTGGCTCCGTCCGCGGTGGCGATGTTGCCGCCGATCACCTCGATGGACGGGTAGTTGCGCTTGATCCACTTGACCCGGTCGAGCACGCCCTGCGCGTGGCCGTGAGCGGTGTCGACCACGATCACGTCGGCTCCGGCCTCGACCAGCGCGACCACCCGTTCATCCGTGCCCTCGCCGACGCCCACCGCGGCGCCAACGCGAAGCTTGCCCTGCTGATCCTTGCAGGCGTAGGGATGCTCGCTCGATTTCAGGATGTCCTTGACCGTGATGAGGCCGCGCATCTCGAATGCGTCGTTGACCACCAGGACACGCTCCAGCCGGTGGCGGTGCAGCAGCGCCCGGGCCTCTTCAGGGCTTGCGCCTTCCTTCACGTAGATCAGCCGGTCCTTCGGGGTCATGATGCTGCGGACCGGCGCGTCGAGATTGGTCTCGAAGCGGTAGTCGCGGTTGGTCACCACGCCCACGACCTTGCCACGCTCGACCACGGGGAAGCCCGACACCCGGTGTTGCCGCGTGAGTTCCTGCAGTTCGCGCACCGTGATGTCGGGAGTAACGGTCATCGGGTCGCGCAGGACGCCCGACTCGTAGCGCTTGACCTTGAGGACTTCGGCCGCGTGGGCGCCGGGCGGCATGTTCTTGTGGATGATGCCGATCCCGCCTTCCTGCGCCAGCGCGATCGCGAGGCGCGAATCCGTGACGGTATCCATGGCCGCGGATACCACCGGCAGGTTCAGGCTGATGTTCCGGGTGAGCCGGGTCTTGAGGCTGACCTCGCGGGGAAGGACGCTCGAATGGGCGGGAACGAGCAGGACGTCGTCGAAAGTCAGTGCCTTTTGAATCACGCGCATGGCGACATCCGCAAAAGGCGGATTATACGCAGCCCCCGGGAGGAGGTAAATCGCGCGGCCCACCCGCCCGCGCCGGCGTTTCATTGACGCTGCGGGAAAAAGTAGTTATGTTGCCTCGTCAACGGCTTGCGTGGAGGTCGTCGTGGTTCGAGCCTTGCTCCTGGGTGCATTGTGGGTCATTGCCGCCTCTGTGCAGGCCGAGGTCTACAAATGCATCGACGCGGGCGGCAAGACCGCCTATTCCCAGTCCCCCTGCCCGGCGAACTCGCGGTCTGCCGCCATCACGCGCACCGTGCCTGACGCGCCCGCCGGCGCGCCGGCGGGCGGCGGGTCCGCGAGCGGCAAGGCCGAGAAAGCCTCGGGACCCAAGACCGCGGCAGACCTGGAGCAGGACTTCCGCAAGCGCAAGCAGGAGCGCGAGGAGGCGCAGAAGAAGGAGGCGGAGAAGACCGCCGACGCCCGGGTGCGCGACCAGAACTGCCGCAACGCCCGCCAGCAGGTCGTGACCCTCGAGTCGGGCGTTCCCCAGATGCGCATGGACGAACAAGGTGGACGCAACTACCTCGACCAGGCCCAGATCGAACGGGAGAAGGCCTTCGCGCGCAAGGCCGTCGAGCAGTGGTGCAGATAGCCAGGCGACTCTGCTACTCGCGCCTCGCCCTGCCGGCCCGCCTTCGCCTCGCTTCCTGCGGATCGGCGATCAGCGGGCGGTAGATCTCGACGCGGTCGCCGTCGCGCAGCGGCGCATCGGGCGGGGCCAAGCTTCCGAAGATGCCGACCCGGTTACGTGCGAGGTCGATCTCGGGCCAGGACTCGAGCAACCCACTCGCCCGGACCGCGTCGCGCACCGTGCAGCCCGCGTTCAGCAGGAGTTCCCGGCGGACCGCGCCCGCGGGCCCCGCATAGACGACTTCCACGCGCAGCGCCGGCGTGCTCATCCGCCCGCGTAGATATGCTGCGCGCGCCGGACGAAGGCGTGCACGAGCGTATCGGCGATATGGTGGAATACCGGCCCCAGTATTCGCTTCAGCAGCCGGCTCGAGATCTCGTATTCGAGGCGGAGTTCCACCTTGCAGGCGTTCTCTTCCAGCGGCGTGAACCGCCAATGTCCGCGAAGTTGTCGGAACGGCCCGGAGACGAGCTGCATCGCGATCATCCGTCCCGGCTCGCTCGTATTCTCCGTCGTGAATTTCTCGCGGATGCCGTGATAGTTGACGTGGATGGTCGCCAGGGTCCGCGAACCGTGGTGCGAGGTCACGGCCGCGTCGTTGCACCAGGGCAGGAACCGGGGGTAGGCCTCGACGTCGTTCACCAGCGCGTACATGCGCTCGGCGCTGAACTCCACCAGGGCGGACCGGTCGACTGTCACCATCGTTGCTAGAATGCGATCATTTTGGTGAATCCCGGATGAGTATCGTCGAAAACCGCAAGGCGCTGCACGACTATTTCATCGAAGAGCGCTACGAGGCGGGCCTCGCGCTCGAGGGGTGGGAGGTGAAAGCGGTGCGCGCGGGACGCGCCCAGCTCAAGGAGGCCTACGTCGTGGTGCGCAACGGCGAGATCTACCTGATCGGCTCGCACATCGCACCCCTGACCGCCGCCTCGACGCACGTGAGCCCGGATCCGACGCGCACCCGCAAGCTGCTCATGCACGGGGAGGAAATCCAGGGTCTCATCGGCAAGGTCGAGCGCGCGGGCTATACGCTGGTGCCGCTGGACCTGCATTACACGAAAGGGCGCATCAAGCTCGCCGTGGGCCTGGCACGCGGCAAGAAGCAGTACGACAAGCGCGAAGTCGAGAAGAAGAAGGAATGGCAGCGCGAGCAGCAGCGCCTGCTGAAGACGCGTCGCCGGGGATGATCGCGTCGCACCAGGCGCCCGCCTTCAGCGCGCGACGGTCTTCGATTTCGACTTCCCTTCCGCCACTCTCGCGAGATGGAGCCAGGTGTCGACGACCGTGTCGGGGTTGAGGGACAGGCTTTCTATTCCCTCCTCGACGAGCCATTCCGCGAAATCGGGATGGTCCGAGGGCCCTTGGCCGCAGATGCCCACGTACTTGTCCGCCTTGCGGCAGGCCTGAATGGCCATCCGCAGCAAGGCCTTCACCGCGGGGTCGCGCTCGTCGAACGATTCGGCGACGAGCCCCGAATCCCGGTCCAGGCCGAGCGTGAGCTGGGTCAGGTCGTTCGAGCCGATCGAGAAGCCGTCGAAGTATTCGAGGAACTGCTCCGCGAGGACGGCGTTGGACGGCACTTCGCACATCATGATCAGGCGCAGCCCCTTTTCACCGCGCCGCAGCCCGTTCGCGGCGAGCAGGTCGATCACGCGCCTCGCCTCGGTGAGCGTGCGCACGAAAGGCACCATGATCTCCACGTTGGCGAGGCCCATGTCCGCGCGAACCCGGCGCATCGCCTCGCACTCCATTTCGAAACAGCGGCGGAACGATGCGGCGACGTAGCGGGAGGCGCCCCGGAATCCGAGCATCGGGTTCTCTTCGTCCGGCTCGTAGCGCGCGCCACCGATCAGCTTCTTGTACTCGTTCGACTTGAAATCCGACAGCCTCACGATCACCGGCTTGGGCCAGAAAGCCGCAGCGATGGTTGCCACGCCTTCGGCGAGCTTGTCCACGAAGAAGCCGCGCGGGTCGCGGTAACCGCGCGCCGCCCGTTCGACTTCCTGCTTCAGGTCCACGGGCAGGTTCGGGTATTCGAGCACCGCCATCGGGTGCACGCCGATCATGTTGTTGACGACGAATTCCAGGCGCGCGAGGCCGACGCCCGCGTTGGGCAGGCCCTGGAATTCGAAGGCGAGCTGAGGGTTGCCTATGTTCATGGTGATCTTCACCGGGCACTTGGGCATCTCGCCGAAGGTCTGCGCGCTGATCTCCACTTCGAGGATGCCGCGGTAGATGTTGCCGGTATCGCCTTCGGCGCAGCACACCGTCACCGGATCGCCGTCGGCGAGCAGGTCGGTTGCGTTTCCGCAGCCCACCACTGCCGGGATGCCCAGTTCGCGGGCGATGATCGCCGCGTGGCAGGTGCGCCCGCCGCGGTTGGTGACGATCGCCGCGGCACGCTTCATGATCGGCTCCCAGTTGGGATCCGTCATGTCCGTGACCAGGACGTCGCCCACCTGCACCCGGCCCATTTCCCGCGCGTCCTTGACCGCGCGCACCGCGCCGGCGCCGATCTTGTGCCCGATGGCACGGCCGGAGACGAGCACCTCGGACTTCTGCTTCAGGCGGTAGCGCTCCTGGCCCTCGGACTTCCTCGACTTCACTGTTTCCGGGCGTGCCTGGAGGATGTAGAGCCTGCCGTCCTCGCCATCCTTGGCCCACTCGATGTCCATGGGGCGCTGATAGTGTTTCTCAATTTTCATCGCGAAGCGCGCAAGCTCCACGACGTCGCCGTCGTCGAGGCAGAAGCGGTTGCGGTCCGCCTCGGGCACCTCGACGGTCTTCACCGAGCGCCCGGCCCGGGCCTCCCCGGTGAACACCATCTTGGCGAGCTTGGCTCCGAGCGCGCGGCGAATCACGGGGAAGTGGCCCGCGCGCAGCATGGGCTTGTGCACGTAGAACTCGTCCGGGTTGACCGCGCCCTGCACGACGGTTTCGCCCAGCCCCCAGGAGGCGGTGATGAAGACCACGTCCGGGAATCCTGACTCCGTGTCGAGCGTGAACAGCACGCCGCTTGCGGCCTTGTCACTACGCACCATGCGCTGCACGCCGGCGGAAAGCGCGACCGCCTTGTGGTCGAAGCCCTTGTGCATGCGGTAGGAAATGGCACGGTCGTTGTAGAGCGAGGCGTATACGTGCTTCATCGCGTCGAGCAGGTTGTCCAGGCCGCGGATGTTGAGGAAGGTCTCCTGCTGCCCCGCGAAGGACGCGTCGGGCAGGTCCTCGGCGGTGGCGCTCGAGCGCACCGCGACTGCGATATCCCCGCCGCTTTCGGCGAGGAGCTGGCGATACGCCGCGTCGATTCCGGCCACGAGCTGCGCGGGAAACGGCGTCGCGACGATCCAGTCGCGGATCTCGGCGCCGCAGCGCGCGAGGGCCTCGACGTCCTCCGCGTCCAGCCGTCCGAGGCTGGCATCGATCCGGTCCTTCAATCCGCCGTGCGCGAGGAATTCGCGGTACGCGTCGGCGGTCGTGGCGAACCCGCCGGGCACGCGAATGCCCGCCCTGGAGAGCTGGCTGATCATCTCGCCGAGGGACGCGTTCTTGCCGCCGACCCGCTCGACGTCGCTCATGCGCAGCTGCTCGAGGTTCAAGACGAACTGCCGCTCACCCATTCCACCCCCTGTGCGGTTGAAGGTCCACCGATAATTCGCTATTTTACCTGCGCGAGACCCCGGGTGCAGTAGCATTCCCCTACTCTCGCGAATGGAGTTTCAATGTCACCAAGCACCCGCACCGTGTTCTTCGTTTCCGATGGCACCGGCATCACCGCCGAGATGCTCGGCCATACGCTGCTCACCCAGTTCGAAGGGATCGATTTCGCCCAGGTCAAGCTGCCCTTCATCGATACGGTCGCCAAGGCCGAAACCTGCGTCGCCAGGATCAACCGGGCCGCGAGCGCCGGATCGGGGCGGCCGATCGTCTTCACCACGCTGGTCGATGGCGAGGTGCGCAAGACGGTTCGCAACGCCGACGCCTTCGTGCTCGACTTCTTCGAGGGGTTCCTGGATCCTCTGGAAGCCGAGCTGGGCTCGCACTCCACGCATTCGGTCGGCCGCACGCACGGCGTCATGGACAAGAAGGAGTACCAGCACCGCATCGAGGCGGTCAATTTCGCGCTCGCGCACGACGACGGCGCGTCTTCGCAGGAGCTTCCGAAGGCCGACGTCATCCTGGTCGGCGTGTCGCGAAGCGGCAAGACGCCGACCTGTCTCTACCTCGCGCTGCAGTTCGGGGTCAGGGCCGCCAACTACCCTCTCATTCCCGAGGACTTCGACCGCATGCAGATGCCGCAGGTGCTCCAGGCGCATCGCGACAAGCTGTTCGGGCTTTCCATCGCGCCGGAGCGGCTGTCGGAAATCCGCTTCGAGCGGCGGCCGGACAGCCGCTACGCCGCGTTGGAGAACTGCCGCTTCGAAGTGCGCCAGGCCGAAACGCTGATGCGGCGCGAGGGGGTGGAATGGGTGAATTCGACCTCGAAGTCGATCGAGGAGATCGCGACGACCATCCTGCAGGCGTTCAAGCTCGAGCGCCGGGTGTATTAGGGAAACTCGAAGTGAATTCGAATTCGTCATTCCCGCGCAAGCGGGAATCCAGGAATTGCGACCGGCGCTGGATCCCCGCTTCCGCGGGGATGACCCCATCTATGCTTGTCTTGAATTCTGGCGGATCTGCTCGAACAGGCAGATCGCCGCGGCCGCCGCGACGTTCAGCGACTCGGCCTTTCCCGGCATCGGCACCCTGACCTGCTCGGTTGCCAGGCTGCCGGCCTCCCCGGACAGGCCGGCGGCCTCGTTGCCGAACAGCCAGGCGATCGGACCCCGTAGATCGGCCTCGAAGAGCGAGGTCCGCGCGCGCGGCTGCGTCGCGACGATCTTCCCCTGCGCGCGACGCGCGACTTCGGCCAGGGATACGTTCTCGTGGATGGCGAGGAAGAAGTGTGCCCCCTGCCCCGAGCGCACCACCTTCGGTGCCCAGGCGAAAACCGATCCTGCGGACAGAAAGACGTGGCCGATGCCGGCGGCAACCGCGCTTCGCAGAATCGACCCCAGGTTGCCGGGGTCCTGCATGCCCTCCAGCACGATGCAGGTGCCGACCGAATCCGGCAGCGCTTCCGCCCCGGGCGTACGCACGAGCGCGAGGATGCCGGAACTGGTCACTACCTGGGAAATTTTCGTGATCAGGCCGTCGGCGAGCAGCAGCCGCGCCCGCGCGGGTGCCTCGTCGAAAAGCCGCCGAAGCTGCGGGATCGCGTGCGCGGTCTCGCTCACCGCCAGGACCTCCGCAGTGCCGCCGCTTCGCGCATAGGCTTCGACCAGATGCGGCCCGTCGAGGATGGTCGTTCCCGTCTGGCGCCGTTCGCGCGAGGAGGTCGCGAGCCGAAGCAGGCGCTTCACCTGCGCGTTGTCGCGCGAGCGGATCAGCTGCGGATCAGCGCGCATCGCGGAAACTCCTGGATTCTTGTCACTCAAGTGTTTACAAATTTGGCGAAGAATTTTGGGTTATCAATGATGGGTTCCAGAAAGAGGCACTGTGTCGGGTTCCGGCTGTGCCGACTCAGGTTCGTGCAGCCTCATTTCCCCGCCAGCAATTCTCTGACCGGAGCGAAGGTCCGCCGATGCACCTCGCACACGCCGTGCCGGTGCAGGGCCTCGAGGTGTCCCGGCGTCGGATAGCCCTTGTGCCTGTCGAAGCCGTACTGCGGAAACTGCCGATGCAGGCGCAGCATCTCGGCGTCGCGCTCGGTCTTGGCAAGTATGGATGCCGCCGAGATCGCCGCAACCGTGGCGTCGCCCCGGACCACGGCCCGGACGGGATACGCGATCTGCGGGCAGTGCAGGCCGTCCACCCAGACTTCCGCCGGGCGCAATCCGAGCTGCTCGACTGCGCGGCGCATCGCGAGCAGCGAGGCGCGCAGGATGTTCAAGCGGTCGACCTCCTCGACGGTGGCAAAGGCCACGGCCCAAGCCAGGGCGCCCTCCCTGACGGCGCGCGCGAGCTCGGCGCGGCGCTTCTGCGAAAGCACTTTCGAATCCGCCAAGCCTGCGACGGGCCTGGCCGGGTCGAGCACGACGGCCGCGGCGAACACGGGTCCGGCCAGCGGGCCCCTGCCCGCTTCGTCGACGCCGCAGATCAGCCCTTCAGCCATGGAAGGACCGCGGCGGCCGCCCGGGCGGCCGTGTCCTGGCGCAGACTGCGGTGGATGGCACCGAGCCGCTCGGGCAGCCTGCGCCGGATGACCGGGTCGTTATACACGTTGACCAGTGCCTGGGCGAGGTTCTCGGGCGTCGCGTCTTCCTGCAGCAGTTCGGGGACGATGAATTCGCCCGCGATGATGTTGGGCAGGCCGACGTAGGGCTGGTAGCGCATGCGGGACATGATGCTCCAGGAGAGCTCCGCCATCCTGTAGGTGACGACCATGGGCTTGCCGTAGAGCGCGGTTTCCAGCGTGGCAGTGCCGCTCGCCACCAGCACCGCGTCGGAGGCCGCGATCGCCTCGCGGGCGTGACCGAACAGGATCGTGAGCGGAAGTTCGACGCCGTCTTCGAGGTACAGCGCCGTCTCGAACAGCTCTCGCGTTTCGCGGCTGATCAGCGGCACGAGGAAATGGGCCTTGGGCAGCAGTTCGTGCACGAGCTTCGCCGTGCGCACGAACGTGGCCGCCATGTACTTGAGTTCCGACTGCCTGCTGCCCGGCAGGAGCGCGAGGACGGGATGCTCGCCAGACAAGCGCAGCTGCTCGCGCGCCGCGGCGGTGAAGTCCTCCAGCGCTATGGCGTCGGCGAGCGGGTGGCCGACATAGGCAACCGGGACGTTCGCCTGGCGATAGATGGGCACTTCGAACGGAAACAGGACCAGCATCTGATTCACCGCGCGCGCAATGCGCCGGAGTCTCGCTCCCCGCCAGGCCCATATCGAAGGGCTGACGTAGTGAACGGTGGGCACGCCGCGCCGCTTCAGGCGCAGCTCGAGGTCCAGATTGAAGTCGGGCGCATCGACGCCGATGAAAAGCGCGGGCCTCTCCGCAAGAAGGCGCCGCCGCAATTGCCGGCGGATACGGGTGATCTCCGCGTAGTGGCGCAGGACTTCGACGTAACCGCGCACAGCCAGCTTTTCCAGCTCGAACCAGGATTCGAAGCCCGCCGACTGCATTTTCGGCCCGCCGATTCCCGCGAAGCGCGCATCGGGAATGCTGGACTTGAGCGCCTCCATCAGGTGGGCACCGAGAAAGTCGCCGGAAGCCTCGCCGGCCACCATTGCGATCAAGGGCGCGCCCACCCGGACCTCAACGGATGATGCCGCGGCGAGAGTCCCGGAGAAACTCGAGGAACAGGCCCACTTCGCCGTGTGCTTCGGCCTGCCGGGCGAGTCCCTCCCTGGCCTGCTCCAGCGTCAGGCCGGACTTGTACAACGTCTTGTAGGCGGCCTTGATCGCCGCGATGGATTCGGGTGCGAATCCGCGCCGCTTCAGCCCCTCGCTGTTGATCCCGTGGGGCCGGGCGGTGTTGCCGGCCGCGGTGACATAGGGCGGCAGGTCCTGCAGCAGCACGGTGCCCAGGGCGGTTAGCGAGTGGGGACCGATGGAAACGAACTGGTGGACCTCGGTAAATCCCCCCAGGATCGCGTAGTCACCGACCCGGACGTGGCCCGCGAGCTGGGCGTTGTTGGCGAAGACGGTGTGGTTCCCGATCGTGCAATCGTGCGCAAGGTGCACGTAGGCCATGATCCAGTTGTCGCTGCCCAGCCGGGTGGTGCCGAGGTCCTGGACCGTGCCGCGATTGAAGGTGCAGAACTCGCGGACGGTATTGCGGTCGCCGATCTCGAGCCGGGTTGGTTCGCCTCCGTATTTCTTGTCCTGCGGGGCGGCGCCCAGGGAGCTGAATTGGAAGATGCGGTTGTCCGATCCGATGCGTGTCCGGCCTTCGATCACGACATGCGGGCCGATCTGGGTGCCGGCGCCGACCTCGACTTCGGGGCCGATGATGGAATACGCTCCCACGCTCACGTCCGGGGCGAGCTTCGCGCCGGGATGGACGATTGCGGTGGGATGGATCATATGGTGCGGACCGTACACATGATCTTCGCTTCCGCGGCTAGGTCCTCGCCGACCCAGGCTTCGGCCGCGAATTTCCAGATGCCGCGCATGGTGCGCTCGAGCCGCACCTCGAGGGCGAGCTGGTCTCCCGGGAACACCGGCCGCTTGAAGCGCGCCTCGTCGATGCCGACGAAGTAATACACGGAATTCGGGTCGGGCTTGCCGCCGAGCGTGCGGAACGAAAGCAGTGCGGCGGCCTGCGCCATCGCCTCGATCACGAGCACTCCCGGCATCACCGGGTGGCGCGGAAAGTGCCCGGAGAAGAAAGGCTCGTTGATGGTGACGTTCTTGAGTGCGCGGATGCGCTTGCCCGGTTCGCATTCGAGCACGCGGTCCACCAGGAGCATCGGGTAGCGGTGCGGCAGATTGTCGAGGATCTCGCGGATGTCCATGTCCATGGGCTCATTCCTTTTCTTGCAGCTCGGCGACGATCCGTTCCAGCGCGCGGACCCGCGATTCGAGCTTGTCGATGTTCTTCAGCAGCGCCGCGGTCCGGCGCCATGCGCGGCCCGCCTGGATCGGGAACACGCCGGTGTAGGTCCCGGGCTCCAGGATCGACTTGGTCACCAGTGACCCGGCGGAGACGTGGACGTGATCGGCCAGTTCCAGGTGGCCCAGGACCATTGCCGCCCCGCCGAAGGTGCAATACCGGCCGATGCGCGCGCTTCCTGCGACACCCACGCATCCGGCCATCGCGGTGTGCGCGCCCACGCGCACGTTGTGCCCGATCTGGATCTGGTTGTCCAGCTTGACCCCGTCCTCGATCACCGTGTCGTCGAGCGTGCCGCGATCGATCGTCGTGCCCGCGCCGACTTCGACGTCGTCGCCGATGACCACGCGGCCCAACTGCGGTATCTTGAGCCAGCGCCCCTCGTGCGGCGCCATGCCGAATCCGTCGGCGCCGATGACCGCCCCCGAGTGGACGATCGCCCGCCTGCCGATCATGCACCGGGCGTAGACGACGACGCAGGGATGGAGCCTGCTTCCCTCGCCGATGCGAACCTCCTCCCCGATGGCGCAACCCGCCTCCACGCAGACGTTCTCACCGAGTTCGGCGCTCCGGCCGACATGGCAACCCGGCCCGACGTGCGCGGACCCGGCGATGCGCGCGCCGGGCTCGACCACGGCGCTCGGGTGCACGCCCGGCTGGAATCCCGCGGGCGGGTTGAGCAGCGCAGATACGCGCGCGAAATAGACGTAGGGGTCGTCGCAGAGTATGCGCGGAAGCGGCGTCGCGTCGCGCTCGCCGCGCGGCAGGATCAGCGCGGCGGCCTGCGTCGCGCGCAGCTTCGGCCGGTATTTCGCCTGCGCCAGAAACGCGATATCCCCCGGTCCCGCGGACTCCAGGGAGGCGACGCGCTCGATCGCGACGTCGGGGTCGCCGGCCAACTCCCCTCCGAGGTGCTCGACGATTTCAGCGAGCCGGAATGCTCGGGGGGCGGTCATCCCGCTATTTCGCCGGCTTGCTGTCGTCCAGCGCCTTGATGACCTTGTCGGTGATGTCGATGCGCGGGCTCGCCCAGACCGCTTCCTGGAAAATGATGTCGAATTTCTCGGCCTCGGCAATCTGCTTGACGACCCGGTTCGCGCGTTCGATCACCCCCGACAATTCCTCGTTGCGGCGCTGGTTGAAGTCTTCCCTCGCCTCGCGCTGGCGCCGCTGGAACTCGCGGTTGAGGTCGGCGAACTCGCGCTCGCGCTTGGCGCGGTCCGACTCCGACATGGTCACGGCGTTCTTCTCGAGCGCGTCCTGCAGGCGCTTCATCTGTTCGGCCATCTTGCCGAGTTCCTGGTCGCGCTTGGCGAATTCCTGCTCGAGTTTCTTCTGCGCGCGCACCGCGGGCGCGGAATCCCGCAGGATGCGCTCGAGATTGACGTAGCCCACCCTTCCCTCGGACTGGGCGGGACTGCCGGCCGCGAATACCGCCAGCAGCGAAAAAAGCATCAGACGTGCGTACTTCAAACCTGCCTCCCACCAATGCCGCGGGACCGTCCGCTGCGGGGCATTATACCCGTAACGTCAAAAGATCTGGCCAAGCGTGAACTGCAGCCGCTGGATGTTGTCGGTGCTTTTCGCGTTGAGCGGCTTGGCAACGCTGAACTTGAGCGGGCCCACGGGCGAGTTCCAGGCCACGCTCAGCCCCGCCGAGTAGCGCAGGTCGGACAAGGTGAACTTTTCCCCCGGCGCGAACACCTGGCCGCCGTCGACGAAGGCGCCCAGCCTCACCGAGCGGTCGATCCCGGCCCCCGGCAGCGGGAACAGCAGTTCCGCGTTGCCGACCACCCGCCTGTTGCCCCCCAGGATGCTGTTGTCGCCGGGGTCGCGCGGTCCGAGCGAAGCGGTCGAGTAGCCGCGCACCGAAGTCACGCCGCCCGCGTAGTAGTTCTTGAAGAACGGCAGGGGCCTGCCTCCCAATCCGTCCCCCACGCCTATGTCCCCGCGCAGCGACAGGGTGAAATTCTGGCTGATCGGGTAGTACCACTGCTGCTCGTAGCCGGCCTTGTAGTAGCGCAGGGTTCCCGTCGGCACGGTCACCTCCGCCGTCGCCCGCTGCACGCCGCCCCGCGTGGTCCAGATGGCGCTGTCGCGCGTGTCCCGGGCCCACCCGGCCGTGCCGATCAGGAAGGAATACTCGCTGCCAAACTGGTTGCGGAAGTTGAGCAGGCGGTTCGGGCTGTCGTCGAACAGGTCGAGCTTGGTGTTTTCGGCCGACAGGCCCACGCTCACGGTATCGACCTCGGTGATCGGAACGCCGTAGCGCACGCCGCCCCCGATCGCGTTGGTCTTGTAGTGTCCCAGGGACAGCACGCTGGCATCCACGGAACGCTGGTAGACGTCGAATCCGCGCGATACGCCGTCCACGGTGTAGTAGGGCTGCGTGAACGAAAGCGAAAGCACTTTGCTGAAACTGCCGCGGCTCACCTGGGCGCCGAAGGTGTTGCCGCTGCCGAAGATGTTCGCCTGGGAGATCGCGCCCTGCAGGATGAGCTTGTCTGCGCTGGAGAACCCGACCCCGAGCAGGATGTTGCCGGTGGGGCGTTCCTTCACCCGCACCGTGACGTCGACCTGGTCGGTCGTGCCGGTAACCGGCGGCGTCTCGACCTCCACCTCGGCGAAGTACTGCGTCTTGTCGACGCGCTGCTTGCTGAGCTGCAGCTTCGCGGCGTCGTAGAAGCCGCCCTCGAGCTGGCGCATTTCCCTGCGGACGACCTCGTCGCGGGTGCGCGTGTTCCCCACCACGTTGATGCGGCGCACATAGACGCGCCGCCCCGGGTCGATCATGACGGTGAAGGCGACGCTGCGCTTCTCGCGGTTGACTTCGGGCACCGCGTTGCTGTTGGCGAAGGCGTAACCGTCGTTACCGAGGCGCTCGGCGATCTTCTTGGTCGTTTCGGTCAGCTTCTCCCGGGAAAAGGCATCGCCGGGCTTGATCGTGATGTACTTGCGCAGCTCCTCTTCGGGAACGATCAGATCGCCGCCGAGCTTCACGTCCGAAACCGTGTACCTCTCGCCCTCGCTCAAGTTGACCGTGATGTAGATGTCGCGCTTGTCGGGCGTGATCGTCACCTGCGTCGATTCGATGTTGAAGTCCAGGTATCCCCGGTTCAGGTAGTAGGAACGCAGGTTTTCCAGATCGCCCTGGAGCTTCTGGCGCGAATACTGGTCGTTCTTCGTATACCACGTGAACCATCCCGGGGTGCGCAGGACGAACTGCGCCAGCAGGTCCTTCTCCGAGAAGACCCGGTTGCCGACGAGATTGATGCTGCGGATCTTCGCGACTTCGCCTTCGTCTATGGTGAAATTGATCGAGACACGGTTGCGCTCGAGGGGCGTCACGGTCGCGGTCACGACCACGCCGTACTTGCCGCGGGTCAGGTACTGGCGCTTGATTTCCTGTTCCGCCTGCTCCAGCTGGGCGCGATCGAAGGTCCGGCTCTCCTGGAAGCCGACGTCGCGCAGCCCCTTCTTCACCTGCTCCTTGTCGAATTCCTTCATGCCGACGAAATCGATCGTCGCGATCGCAGGCCGCTCCTCCACGCTGACGATAAGCACGTCGCGGTCGACTTCGAGCCGCACGTCGCGGAAGAACCCGGTGCCGAACAGCGCGCGTATGGCCTGCGAGGCCTTCTCCTCGGTCATGGTCTCGCCGACCTTCACCGGGAGGTAGCTGAAGATCGTGCCGGCTTCGATGCGCTGGATGCCTTCGACGCGGATGTCGCGCACCACGAACGGGTCGAACGCCCACGCCGCGCGCGCGACGGCGCACAGCAACAGGGCCCGCAGCAGTACCTTGATCATCGCGCTGGATTATCCCGAGAGAAGCCGGTTGATGTCATTATAAAAGGCGAACGCCATCAGGAAGAGCAGCAGGGTCAGTCCCAGGCGCTGGCCGAGTTCCATCACGCGCTCGGATACCGGGCTGCCCTTGAATAATTCGACGACATAATACATTAAGTGTCCGCCGTCCAATAACGGGATCGGCAGCAGGTTGAGCACGCCCAGACTGATGCTGATCAGCGCGATGAACGAGAGGTACGCTGCGGCACCGAGCTGCGCGGATTGCCCCGCGTAGTCCGCGATCGTCACCGGGCCCGACAGATTCCTCCACGAAACTTCGCCCACCAGCATCTTGCCCAGCATCTTCAGGCTGAACAGGGACGTGTCCCAGGTGCGCGCGAACGCGAGCGTCAGTGCGCGGCCCGGGTCGTAGCGCACCGTGGTGATCAGGCTTTCCAGCGCGCGCGGATCGATGCGCGCGGATGCGCCGATGCGGCCGAAGCGTCCGCCGTCCTGTTGTACGGCCTCGGGAGTGAGGGCGATCTCGAGGTCGGTTCCCGCGCGCTCGATTCGCAGGCGAAGGGCCGCGCCCGGATGCGCGCGCACCGAGCCCACCAGTTCGTCCCAGGTCCGTATCGAACGCTCGTCGATCGCGATCACGCGATCGCCGGCGAGCAGTCCGGCGTGCGCGGCGACGCTGCCCTCCAGGACCTTGCCGATGACCGGCTCCACGTCCGGCCGGTAGATGCGCAGGCCCATGCGCGCGAGCGGGTCCCCCTCGAAGCCCTGCGCCTCGAAGCTGGCCAGGTCGATCGTGTGCGATCTTGCCCGGCCATCCCGGCCAAGGACTTCGAGCCGGGCCGCTTGCCTGTCCACCGCGAGCTTCAGCAGCAGCCACCGGAGGTCCTGCCAGCTCGCCACGGCCTCGTCGTTGATCCTGAGGACGGTATCGCCGTGCTGCAGACCCGCGGAGGCCGAAACGCTGCCGGGCTCGGGCGCACCCACCATCGGCTTGGGTTCCTGCACGCCGTGGACGAACAGCACCCAGTAGAGCACGACGGCCAGCAGCAGATTCGCCATCGGGCCGGCGACGACGATCGCCATGCGCCTCCAGACGCTCTGGCGATTGAATGCCCGGTGGAGTTCCTGCGGCGCCACTGGAGCTTCATGCTCGTCGAGCATCTTCACGTAGCCCCCGAGCGGGAACGCGCACAGCGCCCACTCGGTCCGGTCGGCGCCGGCGCGCCGAGACCACAGCGGCCTGCCGAAGCCGATGGCGAATCGCAGCACCTTGACCCCGGCCAGCCGGGCGACGAGGTAATGGCCATACTCGTGAATGACGATGAGCAGGGCGAGCGCGACGACGAAGGCTGCTACGGTGATCAAGGTATTATTCATGCGACCTTGGTGCGGAAACGCTCGACGATCTGGGTGGCATGCTGGCGGGCGCGGCGGTCGGCCGCGAGCACGTCCTCCAGCGTCCGGACCTCGGCGCTCGCCGTGGATTGAAGGGTCTCTTCGAGTACGTCTGTCATGCGCAGAAACGCAAGCCTGCCGTCGAGGAACGCCGCCACCGCGATTTCGTTCGCGGCGTTCAGGATGGACGGTGCCGTGCCTCCGGCGCGCAGCGATTCATAGGCGAGCCGCAGCGCCGGAAAGCGCTCGAAGTCGGGCGGCTCGAAGTTGAGCGGGCCGATCCCGTACAGGTCGAGGAAAGGCACGCCCGCGTCGATTCGGTCCGGATAGGCCATCGCCTGGGCGATGGGCGTGCGCATGTCCGGATAGCCGAGTTGCGCGAGCACCGAGCCGTCCGCGAATTCCACCATGGAATGGATCACGCTCTGGGGATGCACGACCACTTCGATCTGGTCGTGGCGCGCCCCGAACAGCCAGTGCGCCTCGATCACCTCCAGCCCCTTGTTCATCATCGTTGCCGAATCGACCGAGATCTTGCGCCCCATTACCCAGTTGGGATGGGCGCAGGCCTCGGCCGGGGAAACCGAGCGCAGCTCCGAGCGCGGGCGCGACCGGAACGGGCCGCCGGAGCCGGTGAGCAGGATGCGGCGGATGCCTTTCATGTTCGCCTCGCTCACCTGCGACCCCGGAAGGCACTGGAAGATCGCGTTGTGTTCGCTGTCGATGGGCAGCAGGGTCGCGCCATTCTGCCGCACCGTATCCATGAAGATCGGCCCGGCCATGACCAGCGCTTCCTTGTTCGCGAGCAGCAGCTTCTTGCCCGAGCGCGCTGCGGCAAGCGTGGATTCCAGGCCTGCGGCGCCGACGATCGCGGCCATCACGCAGTCGACCTGCGGCAACGACGCGGCCTGCACCAGGCCTTCGACGCCGCAAAGGACTTCCGCCGCCGAACCGCAGTCTTTCAGGCGCCGCTGCAGCGCCTGGGCAAGCGAGCGGTCTGCGATGCAAGCGTAGGCCGCGCCATGCAGGGCGGCGAGCTCGGCCAGCGCGTCGACGCTGCGCGAGGCGCTGAGTGCGACGACGCGGAACCGGTCAGGGTGCCTGGCGACCACGTCGAGCGTGCTTCGCCCGATCGAGCCGGTGGCGCCGAGAATGGAGACGTTCTGCATGGCCGTCATTTCAAGAATGCCAGCGCGGCGAGCGGCAGCACCGGGAGCAGCGCGTCGATGCGATCGAGTACGCCGCCATGCCCGGGCAGAAGGGTGCCGCTGTCCTTCACGCCTGCCTGACGTTTCAACTGCGACTCCAGTAGATCTCCAACCACTCCTGCCACCGCCAGGGCGAGCAGCAGGATCACGAACCACAGCGCCCCGAACCGCACCTCGCGCAGCATCTCGGGCCGCGGGCCTCCAACGGCGAGCCAGGCGATAGCATATACGGTCACGGCCGCGAGCGCCCCGTACACGCCCTCCCAGGTCTTTCCGGGGCTGATCGCGGGCGCGAGCTTGTGCTTGCCGAAGCGGCTCCCCGCGAAGTAGGCGGCGATGTCCGATACCCAGGGCACGGCCATGACCGCAAGCAAGGTCCCCGGGCCGGCGGTGCGCAATTCGGACATGGCCGCGGCACACGGCACGAGCGAGACCACGCCCGCGAGCAGCGGCATGGGCGCTGAAGCGAATGCCGGACGCTTCCACAGCCACAGCGGCGCAAGCAGCAGCCAGAACGCGGCCGCGGCGATGTACATCCAGGTATGCTCCGGGAACGTCTGAGCGGCTTGCAGGCGCGTCGAAGCCGCCACCGCCGCCGCCGCGGCGATCGCAGCCGCATAGAAGACCCGGCCCGGTGCGGACAGGCCGGAAAGTCCTCCCCATTCCCAGGCGGCCAGCGCGAGCACCGCGGCGACGAACACGATCCAGCCCGCGCGAGGCAGCCAGTAGAGCGCGGCGAGGAACACCGCCAGCAGTAAAGCTGCCGTGATAACGCGAACCTTCAGCATTGCGGCGCGGCGAAGGGGCGCCTACCCGACCTTCCGGGTACCCTTGTCCGTTGTCGTGCTGCGGTCCCGCTCGGCGTCGGCAAGCTGCTCGCTGGTGCGTCCGAAGCGGCGCTCGCGCTCGAGGAACCACTTGATCGCCGTGTCGAGCGTCGGCGCGTCGAAATCGGGCCAGAGGGTCGGGGTGAAGTACAGCTCGGTGTAGGCGAGCTGCCACAGGACGAAATTGCTGATGCGCTGTTCGCCCCCGGTGCGTATGAACAGGTCGGGCTCGGGCGCGTAGCTCAGCGCGAGGAATGGGGTCAACTGCTCCTCGGTGAAGTCTCCGCGCTGGTCCGGATAGCGCCGCACCATCTTGTCCACGGCCTGAAGCAGGTCCCAGCGGCCGCCGTAGTTCGCGGCGATCGTGAGCGTCAGGCGCCGGTTCGCCGAGGTGAGCGCCTCGCCTTTCGCGACGAGCTCCACGATGTGCTCGCCGAACGCCGAGATGTCTCCGATCACCTTCAGGCGGATGCCGTTCGAGTGCAGCTTCTCGACCTCCTGCTCCAGCGCCGCCAGAAACAGCTGGCGCAACACGGATACCTCGTCCGCGGGCCGGCGCCAGTTCTCGGAGCTGAACGCGAACAAAGTGAGGTATTCGACGCCCCGATCGATGCAGGCGCGCGTGATTTCGCGCACGGTTTCCACTCCGCGCCGGTGGCCGGCCACGCGTGGCAGGAAGCGGCGCTTGGCCCACCGGCCGTTGCCGTCCATGATGATGGCAAGGTGCCGCGGGCCGCTGCGCGCCTGGGGGACTTCGATGCTCGAGCTGGTGAATGCCATGATTGCAGGTCTGCTCTTTCCTAAGTCGGTACAGCCGGAAACAAACAGCGTGCCTTTTCTTGAAGTCCATTCATCTCGCTATTTTGGGAAGTTGCGAAGTTGCAACTTCCCAAAATAGCGAGACATTGATAACCCCAAATTCCTCGCCATAATCTTCAATACTTGGCTCGTAGGGCACTATACGACCATCAGGTCGGCTTCCTTGGCCGCAAGCACCTTGTCGACGTCGGCGATGAACCTGTCGGTGAGCTTCTGGACCTCGTCCTGCGCGCGGCGCTCCTCGTCCTCCGAGACTTCCTTTTCCTTGAGGAGTTCCTTGAGTGCGTGGATCGCGTCGCGCCTCACGTTGCGGATCGCCACCTTGGCGTTCTCGCCCTCGTGCTTCACCACCTTGATCAGCTCGCGGCGCCTTTCCTCGGTGAGGGCGGGCATCGGAACGCGCACCAGGTCGCCTTGCGCCGACGGATTCAGGCCGAGGTCGGAATCGCGGATCGCCTTTTCGATCGCGCCGGACATCTTCTTCTCCCACGGACTGACGCCGATGGTCCGGGCGTCGATGAGCGTCACGTTCGCGACCTGTGAAATGGGCGTCGGCGTGCCGTAGTAATCGACCGTGACGTGGTCGAGTATGCCCGTGTGGGCGCGCCCCGTTCGCACCTTGCCCAGGTCCGCCTTCAGCGCCTCGAGCGACTTGTGCATCTTCTGTTCGGTGCTCTTCTTGATGTCAGCGGTAGTCATGTTGCCTCCATCCTTTGCCTATCTCAGTAGTAGACTTTCGTGCCCTCGTCCTCGCCCATCACGATACGCTTCATCGCGCCGGCCTTGTAGATCGAGAACACGGTAATGGGAAGCTTCTGGTCGCGGCACAGGGCGAACGCCGTCGCGTCCATCACGCGCAGGTTCTTGATGATCGCCTCGTCGAAGGACAGGCTGTGATAGCGCTTCGCGTTCGGGTCCTTCTTGGGGTCCGCCGTGTACACGCCGTCGACCTTGGTCGCCTTGAGCACGATTTCGGCGCCGATCTCGCTGCCGCGCAGCGCCGCCGCGGTGTCGGTGGTGAAGAACGGGTTCCCCGTGCCGGCTGCGAATATGACGACCTTGCCTTCCTCGAGGTGGCGGATCGCCTTGCCGCGGATGTAAGGCTCGCACACCTGCTCGATATTGAGCGCCGATTGGACCCGGGCGTTCAGCCCCGACTGGCGCATCGCGTCCTGGAGCGCAAGCGCGTTCATGATCGTGGCCAGCATGCCCATGTAGTCCGCCGTCGCGCGGTCCATGCCCTGCGCCCCGGCGGCAACGCCGCGAAAGATGTTCCCGCCGCCGATGACCACGCCGATCTCCACGCCGAGCGCGACCACCTGCCCGATCTCGCCGACGATGCGGTCGACCGTCGGGCGGTTGATCCCGTAGGCGTCGTCCCCCATCAGGGCTTCGCCCGACAGCTTGAGCAGGATGCGCTTGAACTTCGGTGCGGCCATCTCACTCCTTCGGCATGTGTCTACGATCTTCCCGCGAGCCCCGCCTGGGCCATGACCTCGGCGGCGAAGTCGGTGGATTTCTTCTCGATGCCCTCGCCCACGACGTAGAGGGTGAAGCGCGCGACCGACGCGCCCTTGGACCTGAGCAGGGCCTCGACGGTCTGCTTGTCGTCCTTGACGAAGGGCTGGCCGAGCAGCGTCACCTCCTTGAGGAATTTCTGGACACTGCCCTCGACCATCTTCTCGACGATGTTGGCCGGCTTCCCGGACTCCGCCGCCTTGGCCGCCGCGATGGTGCGCTCCTTCTGGATCATTGCGGCCGGCACCTGATCCCTGGACAGCGCGACCGGCTTGGAGGCGGCGATGTGCATCGCCAGGTCGCGCGCGAGCGCTTCGTCGCCGCCCACGACATCGACCATGGCCCCGATCTTCGCCCCGCCGTGGACATACCGGGCGAGCCTGCCCTTGGCCTCGATGCGCTCGAACCGGCGGATCGACAGGTTCTCGCCGATCCTGCCCACCAGGGCCTTGCGCAGCTCCTCGATCGGAACGCCGTCGATCGGCAGCGCGCAGAGCGCAGCCACGTCGGCGGGGCCGCTCTTCGCCGCGACTTCGGCGAGCTTCGCGGCGAATCCGAGGAAGTCACCGTTCTTGGCGACGAAATCGGTTTCGCAGTTGACTTCCACCATGGCACCGAGCTTGCCGTCGGCCGCGATCCAGGTGCCGACGACCCCTTCGGCGGCGATGCGGGAGGCCGCCTTGCTCGCCTTGTTGCCCAGCTTGATGCGCAGAATCTCCTCGGCTTTGCCCATGTCGCCGCTGGCTTCGCTCAAAGCCTTCTTGCATTCCATCATCGGAGCATCGGTCTTTTCCCTCAGCTCCTTCACCATTCCAGCGGTAATGTCCGCCATCGATCGCTCCCGCTTCAAAAATCAGGTTCAAAAAAAGGGGCTTCGCGCCCCTTTTCCATGCCGGGGTCCGGCGCGCCTACTCCGCCTGGTCCTCGACTTCGACAAACTCGTCGCCGGTGCCGCCGCCGATGATCTCCTGGACCGACTGGTTGCGCCCTTCGAGGATGGCATCGGCGACCCCGCGTGCGTAGAGGCGGATCGCGCGGCTGGAATCGTCGTTGCCCGGGATGATGTAGGCGATGCCGTCGGGGGAGTGGTTCGTGTCCACCACGCCGATCACCGGCACGCCGAGCTTGCGCGCCTCGGCCACCGCACCCTTCTGATAGCCCACATCGATGACGAACAGCGCGTCGGGCAGCGCCTCGAGCCCCTTGATCCCGCCCAGGCTGCGCTGCAACTTGGCGATCTCGCGCTGGTAATGCAGCGCTTCCTTCTTCGGCAGGCGCTCCACCGAGCCGTCCTGCATCATCTGCTCCATGTCCTTCAGGCGCTTGATGGACAGCTTTACAGTCTTGAAGTTCGTCAGCATTCCGCCGAGCCAGCGGTAATCGACATAGGGAGCGCCGCAACGTTCGGCCTCCTCGCGGACGATTTCCCGGGCCTGGCGCTTGGTCCCCACGAACAGGATCGCCCCCTTGTTCGAGGACAACTGGCGAACGAATTTCATCGCGTCCTGGTACATCACCATCGTCTTTTCGAGGTTGATGATGTGGATCTTGTTGCGGTGGCCGAAGATGAACGGCGCCATCTTCGGATTCCAATAGCGGGTCTGGTGTCCGAAATGCACGCCTGCCTCGAGCATCTGGCGCATGGTCGTCGACATGAAGTTGTAGCTCCAGTTAGGGTTGATCGTCACCGTTGCACCCACTTGCCCCCCTGGCCTGGACCAGAGAGCACCCTAACGGGGAAACGGCAAAAATTTGGCCGGGAAAGTCCTGGACCCGGCCAGTCCGGCAATATACCATGTGGACCGCGAAACGCGCAAGGTTTTCCTTGTGCAAACAGGCAATTATCCAAACGCCTCCGCCGGCCTGCCGGGCGCGGAGCCGGCGCGGTTTGCAGCGGCGGCATCGATAAACTATTCTTTCGCCTTTTCGCGAAAGCCAAGTGCGTTCCGGGAGTTGAATGGCAATCCACATCAAGACTGCGGAAGAGATCGAGAAGATGCGGGTTGCCGGCCGCCTGGGCGGCGAGGTGCTCGACTACATCGCCCCCTACGTCAAGCCCGGGATCACCACGGGCGAAATCGATCGCCTTTGCCACGACTACATGGTGCACCAGCAGGGAACCGTGCCGGCGCCGCTCAACTACGCTCCGCCGGGCTACAAGCCGTTTCCGAAGTCGATCTGCACCTCGGTCAATCACCAGGTCTGCCACGGCGTCCCCGGGGACCGCGTGCTCAAGTCCGGGGACATCCTGAACATCGACATCACCGTGATCAAGGACGGCTACCACGGGGACACCAGCCGCATGTTCTACGTTGGACAGTCGAGCATACAGGCGCGCCGGCTCTGCGAAGTCACCTACGAGTGCATGTGGCTGGGGATCCGCGCGGTCAAGGCCGGTGCCCACCTCGGCGATATCGGAGCCGCCATCCAGCAGCGGGCGGAGGGCCAGGGCTATAGCGTGGTCAGGGAGTTCTGCGGACACGGCATAGGCCGCAAATTCCACGAGGAGCCCCAGGTGCTGCATTACGGTCTCCCGGGCACCGGATTGCACCTGCAGGCGGGAATGATCTTCACGATAGAGCCGATGATCAACGCGGGCCGCCCGGCGATCCGCGAATTGGCCGACGGCTGGACCATCGTCACCAAGGATCACAGCCTGTCGGCGCAATGGGAACATACGGTGCTCGTCACGGAACGGGGCTACGAAGTGCTCACGCTGTCCCCCGGCGCGCCGCCCGAGCCGGCGTGACGCGCATGCTGTCGCTCGAGACCGGAACCGGCGAAGCGCGAACCGAGCTGGCCCGAGTCCGCGACACCCTCCAGTCGGCGCGCGCAGCGCTCAAGTCCGGCTTCGAGCGCCAGCCCAATCCCGCGCGGCTGCTGCGCCAACACCGGCTGCTTGTCGATAGCACGCTGAGGCAAATGTCGAGAGTCGTCGGGCTGCCGAGCTCGGTCGCGCTGCTTGCGGTGGGGGGATATGGCCGGGGCGAACTGTTCCCGCATTCCGACGTCGACCTGCTGGTGCTGCTGCCCGACGCGCCTGAACCCGGATTGACGCCCAAGGTCGAGGACCTCATCGGAAGGCTGTGGGACGTGGGCCTGGAAGTCGGCCACAGCGTGAGGACGCTGGGCCAATGCGACGAAGAGGCGGCCAAGGACATCACCGTACAGACGACGCTGCTCGAAGCGCGCCTGCTCACCGGGAGCCGGACCCTCTACCGGCGTTTCCTCGGGCATGTGCAGAGCCGGTTCGATCCCCAGGCATTTTTCAGCGCCAAGCGGCTGGAACTGGAGCAGCGCCACGCCAAGTTCCAGGACGCCGCCTACAGCCTGGAGCCCAACCTCAAGGAGGCCCCGGGCGGCCTGCGCGACCTGCAGACGATCCTCTGGATCGCGCGGCCAAGCGAGCTGGGCAGCACCTGGACCGAGCTTGCGGCGCGCGGCTTCGTGACCCCGCAGGAGGCCCGCCAGTTGGCAAGGGACCAGGGCCTGCTCCGGGAGTTGCGCATCCGGCTGCACTACGCGGCCGGCCGCAGGGAGGACCGCCTGCTGTTCGACTATCAGGACCGGATCGCGCGCGAGCTGGGCTATGCGCCCACTGCCCACCGGCGCTCGAGCGAGCTGCTCATGCAGCGCTACTACCGCACGGCGAAGTCCGTCACCCAGCTCAACACCATCATGCTGCAGAACCTGGGCGCGGCGATCTTTCCCGCGCAGGAGAGCGAACGGGAAACGATCAACGAGCGCTTCCAGGCCGTCCACGGGCTTCTGGATGCGCACTCACCCGAGCTGTTCGAGCGCGAGCCCGGCGCGATACTCGAGAGCTTCCTCATCCTGCAGCAGCGGCCCGACCTGAAGGGCATGACGGCACCGACGCTGCGCGCGCTGTGGCGCGCGCGCCTGCGCATCGACGCGGCGTTCCGGCGCGATCCTCGGCATCGCGCCGCCTTCCTCGCCATCCTGCAGCAGAAGCGCGGCATCGTGCACGAGCTGCGCAGGATGAACCAGTACGGCATCCTGGGCCGGTACCTGCCGCCGTTCCGGCGCATCGTCGGCCAGATGCAGTACGACCTGTTCCATGTCTACACGGTGGACCAGCATATCCTCGCCGTGGTGCGCAATCTGCGCCGCTTCACCATGGTCGAGTACGCGCACGAGTACCCGCTGTGCAGCCGGCTCATCGCGGAACTCGAGCGCCATTGGCTGCTCTACGTTGCCGCCATCTTCCACGACATCGCCAAGGGGCGCGGCGGCGACCACTCGCAGCTCGGCGCGGTCGATGCCGCGCGCTTTTGCCGCATGCACGAGCTGTCGCGGGACGACTCCGACCTCGTGGTGTTCCTGGTGCGCAACCACCTCGTCATGTCCACCGTGGCACAGAAGCAGGACCCGTCCGACCCCGAGGTCGTGCGCAGGTTTGCCGGCACCGTCGGAACCGAGCGGCGGCTGATCGCCTTGTACCTGTTTACCGTGGCCGACATACGCGGCACGAGCCCCAAAGTCTGGAACGCATGGCGGGGCAAACTGCTCGAAGACCTGTTCCATCTGTCGCGCCGCCTGCTGCGTGGCGAGGAAATCGGCTACGACCAGAGCATCCAGGCCAAGCAGAGCGAGGCCAGGCGCCTGCTGCGCCTGTACGCCCTGTCCGACACGGTGCAGGACGCGCTGTGGAAGGAGCTGGATGTCGCCTATTTCCTGCGACACGACGCCCAGGCGATCGCCTGGCAGACGCGCCACCTGCACTATCGCGTGGCGAGCGAAAAACCCGTGGTGAAGGCCCGGCTGTCTCCGGCGGGCGAAGGCCTGCAGGTGATGATCTATGTTCCGGACCAGCGCGACCTGTTCGCCCGCATCTGCGGATTCTTCAGCTCCATCGGCTACAACATCGTGGACGCCAAGATCCACACCACCCGGCACGGCTACGCGCTGGACACGTTCCAGGTGATGGGAACGGGCGAAATGCCGCATTACCGGGACATGCTCAATCTGATCGAGCACGAGCTCGCCGACGGGCTGGAGCACAAGGCCCCACTCCCGGCCCAGCCGCGGGGGCGGCTGTCGCGCCAGCTCAGGCACTTTCCGATCACCCCGGAAGTCCATATCCTGCCGGACGAGAAGGGACAGTATTTCGCGCTGTCGATCATCGCGGGCGACCGGCCCGGACTGCTCTACGGCATCGCGCGGGTGCTCGGGACGTACGACATCAGTCTGCACACCGCGCAGATCGTGACCCTGGGCGAGCGTGCCGAAGACGTGTTCCGCATCTCAGGCAGCGCGCTCGCCAGTCCGAAGACGGTGCTTCAGCTCGAGCAGGACCTGCTCGAGACGCTGCAGTCCTGAGGCCGCCCCCGGACGGCGGGAACGGCCCCGCTGCAGACTACTTCACGCGCTTGGCTGCCTCCTGGACGATGCTCAGGTCGGCGTGCTTCTTGACATCGATGTTGGCCTTCAGGAAGCCCAGTTCCTGCTGCAGCTTGATGTTCGCCTGCAGCGCGTTCAGATCGGGCAGCATGTTGGCGTCGCGGTAATAGTCCCCGGCCTGCCCCGCCTTGATGAACAGCCATTTGTCGAACGCCTCGGGCGGCCGCTTGCTGACCCGGGCGGCGATCTCGACCGCTTCCTTGTGGTTTTTCGGGTCGAGCCACCAGTGCGCCGCCCGGATCGCGTCCTCCATGAAGTCGACCATCACCGCGCGATTCTTCTTGAGGAAGCCTTCCCGCGCCGCCCAGAGTATCATCTGCGTCCTGCCGACCACTTCCTTCTGTGTGAACAGCACCCGCCCTTCCGTGCGCAGCTGCGGATCGAGCGAAAAGGGAATCACGCCGGGGATCAGCTCCACCTTCTTGGACATCAGCATCGCCTTCATGTTGGGGAAGGCGGCCTCCACGATGCTCACGTCCTTCTTGTCGTCCACCCCGTTCTTGCGCAGCGCCGCGCGCATGACGATGTCCACCCCGCTGCCGACGGCGTTGGTCGCCAGCACTTTGCCCTTGAGGTCCTTGATCGACTTGACCGGACTGTCTTTCGGGACGAAGAACTCGTCCGTGTAATAGCCGTCCACGCCGTCCTGGAACTCGTCCGCGATGACGCGCAGGTCTTTCATGCCGGCGTTCTCCACGGCGATCGCGAAAGACGCGAACGCCAGGTCGGCGATCTCGAGCTCGCCGTTGGCCAATGCGGTGATCATCGGCGGCGTACCCTGGAATCGCACGCTTTCGAACACGTACGACTTGCCGAGATGCTTGGCGAGGCCGGCCTTCTCGAAAATGATCGACGGCCAGTTGGCGACGGGGACCACCCAGGCCACGCGGATCTTCACCGGCTCCGCGCTGCGCGCGGCACCCGCGCCGAGCGTCAATACGACCGCAGTCAAGGCGGACAACAGGAAATTCAGCGAACGCATATCCCCTCCTCCAAAAATTTTGTGAGCTGCAGCGGCTGGATTCTACAGCGATCCGAGCCGGCCAGCGCAGAACTACACGGTCGGCGGCGCGAGCGTTTCCTGGTGCCATACGAGCAGGCGCCGCCGCAGCCGCTCCATGCCCTTGACGATGCAGTAGCCGGCAACCGCGATCTCGGTGATGCCGGCAAACACCCCCGGGGAATCGGCGAACCTCGCCGCCGTGATCATTGCGCCGCCCAGGCCGACGCCTCCCATGGTCATCTCGGCCACGATGCAGACGATGAGCGCGATCGGAAGCGCGACCTGCAAGCCGGTGAGGATCTGGGGAAGCGCCGCCGGCAGCACGATCTCCCGCAGCAGCTGGCGCTCGTTCGCGCCCAGGTTGCGCGCCGACCAGAGCAGCTCGTGCTCGATCGCCTGCGTGCCCGCGATGGTCGCCGTCACGACCGGGAAGATCGCATCGAACACGACCATGGTGATCTTGGACACGTCGTGGAATCCGAGCCAGAGCACGACGATGGGCAGGAAGGCGATCTTCGGCATCGGAAAGCCGATCGAGATCAGCGGGTCGAAGAACCAGCGCACGGCGCGGTTGCGCGCGATCAGGATGCCGAGAGCGATGCCGCCGGCGGCCGCGATGGCGAACCCGGTGAGCGCCCGATACAGCGTGAGGCCGAGATTGTGGAACAGGTCGCCCGACGCGCTGTCGGTCCAGATGCGGTCCAGCACCGCGCTCGGCGGCGGCAGCATGAAGGGCGTCACCAGGCCGCTTCGCGCCATGCCCTCCCAGGCGGCGGCCAGCACGAGTATCGGGATCCAGCCGCCCATTCCCCGGCCCAGCGCACCCAGCCGCGCGCGCTGCGCCGACGGCGCCGCGCCGCCGTTCATTCCTGCCACCGCAGCACCCGCTTCATGAGGCGTTGATAGATCCGGTCGGCGACAAATCCCAGGAAAGCCACTGTCAACACCACCGCGAACATGGCGTCGTAGACGCCACCCTCGCCAAGGAAACCGATCAGGTAGCCGAAACCCTTGCGCGAGACGATGAGCTCCGAGCTTACCAGCAGCACGAACGAGAGCGCGAGCGCGGTGCGAGCTCCGTTCAGGAGCTCCGGCAGCGCGCTCGGAACCACGACGTCCCAGAGCGTGCGCAGCCGGCTCGCCCCCATGCTGCGTGCCGACCATACGAGGGCCTGGTCGCTGCCGCGTGCGCCGTTGTAGGCGCCGAGGGTGACCGGAAGCATGCAGCCCAGGAAGATCAGCAGAATCTTCGAGGCGTCGCCGAATCCGAGCCAGAGCGCGGTCACCGGAATCAACGCCGACTTCGGCATCGGATAGAGCAGCTCGACCAGCGGGCTCATCACAATGTGCACGGGCCGCCACCATGCCATGACGATTCCCAGCGCCCCGCCGATGACGATGGACAGAAGCAGGCCCGCACCCGCCCGGTACAGCGAGGCGGCGGCGTTCGACCAGAGATCGCCGCCATCGAGCAGGCGCAGCCAGGCCTTCAGCACGTCCGAGAGCGGCGGCAGCGCCAGCGTCGATACGAGGCCCACCCGGGGCGCGATCTCCCACAGCAGACCGAGCAGGACGAGCGGAAGGTAGCGGATGAACGCGGCTTTCATCGCGATCCCTTCTGCATCGCTTCGTACGCCAGTGCCTCGGCGCGAACCAGGCCCCAGATCTCGTCCACCTTGTCGACGAACAGCTTGGACTTGAAGACATGCGGGTCGCTGCGGTCGAAATTGGTGTCGACGATCGCCTTCACCTGGCCCGGTCGCGCCGACATCACCACGACGCGCTCGGCGAGATAGACGGCCTCCTGCACGTCGTGGGTGACGAAGATGACCGTCTTGCGAGTACGTTCCCAAATCGCCAATAGCTCGCTCTGCATCAGGCTGCGCGTCTGGGCGTCGAGCGCGCCGAAGGGCTCGTCCATGAGCAGGATATCCGGATCGATCGCGAGCGTGCGGGCAATCGCCGTGCGCTGCTTCATGCCGCCGGACAACTGCGACGGATAGCTGTCCTCGAAGCCCCGCAGGCCCACCAGGTCGATGAACGACTGCGCGCGCCCTTCCCGCTCCGCGCGCGGCAGGCCGAGCTTCTCCAGGCCGTAGAGAACGTTGCCGCGGACCGTCTTCCACGGGAACAGCGCGAAATGCTGGAACACGATGCCGCGGTCCGGCCCCGGACCGGCAACCGGCTTTCCGTCGACGCGGATGCTGCCGTTCTGAGTCGGCAGAAACCCGCCGATGAGGTACAGGAGCGTCGACTTGCCGCACCCCGAGGGCCCGAGCAGGGCGATGAACTCCCGGCGCTTCACTTCGAGCGATACGTCCTCGAGCGCGAGGACCTCGCGGCCGTGCGGCGGCCGGTAGATATGGCTCACCGCATCGACGACGATCTGCGCGGCGAGATCCATGGTCCCGGTGGCGTTCATCGATCGCCGTCCGGGGACTCGCTGTCCGGAAATAGCGCCTCGATGAACCCGAAGCGCGAGAAATCCCGGATGCGCATCGGATACAGGATCCCGTCCAGGTGGTCGCATTCGTGCTGCACCACCCGGGCGTGGAAACCCTCGACGGTCCGGTCGATCGAGCGGCCCTCCTCGTCGAAGCCCCGGTAGCGCAGGCGCCGGTAGCGCGGGACCACGCCCCGCAGGCCCGGCACCGAAAGGCAGCCCTCCCATCCCTCTTCCACTTCCTCGCCGATCGGCTCGACGACGGGATTGACGAGCACCGTGTCTGGCACCTCCTCGGCGTCCGGATAGCGCGGATTGGCGTGCACGCCGAATATCACCACCCGCAGTGCGACCCCGATCTGCGGCGCAGCCAGCCCGGCCCCGTTCAGGTGCGCCATGGTGTCGCGCATGTCCTGCAGCAGCTCGCGCAGCTCCGGAGTCCCGAACGCCTCCACTGGCTGCGCTACCTGCAGCAGCCGGGGGTCGCCCATGCGCAGCACGCCGCGGATCATTCCTGCACCAGCGTCTCGATGATCCGGCGCACGCGCGTCATCGCCTCGCTCAGCACTTCCTCGATTTTCTCCAGGCTCACGCTTTCCCGGCTGTCGCCGCGGCCCGCGGCGAAATTGGCCACCACGGCGATGGCCGCGTAGCGCAGGCCGAGTTCCCGCGCTAGCGATGCCTCGGGCATGCCGGTCATGCCGACGATGTCGGCGCCCTCGCGCTCGAGCCGTTCGATCTCCGCCGCGGTCTCCAGGCGCGGCCCCTGCGTGGCCGCGTAGACCGCGCGAGCGAGCACGGCTTCGCCGCAGGCGGCCGCTCCGGCGAGCACGCTCGCCCTGAGGTCCCGCGAATACGGCTCGGTGAAGTCGATGTGCGTGACCGGGGCTCCGTTCTCGAAGAAGGTGTGCTTGCGCCCCCACGTATAGTCGATGATCTGGTCCGGAATGGCGAGGGTCCCGGGCGTGAAGCCGGCCCGGATGCCGCCGACGGAGGCCACCGACACGACGTTCTGCGCGCCCTGCTCACGCAGCGCCCACAGGTTCGCGCGGTAATTCACTTCGTGTGGCGGGATCGTGTGGCCATCGCCGTGGCGCGCGAGAAACACCACCGGGCGCCCGAGGAGGCTGCCGAACACGAGGGGTCCGGAGGGCTCCCCGTACGGCGTGCGCGCCACCTGGCGGTGCGTGACCTCGAGATTGCCGAGCTGCGACAGCCCGCTGCCTCCGATGATCGCGAGCATGTGCCGGATCATCCTTTCATCGAATAGATGGCCGGCAGGTTGCGCCAGGCGCCGGACACGTCCATGCCGCAGCCGAATACGTAGCGGTTCGGCAGCTTGAGCCCGACGAAGTCGGGGACGCACGCCTTGGGCTTGCCGGTGTCCTTTTCGGTGAGCACCGCGCAGGCCACGGACTGCGCGCCCTGCTCCATCAATCGCGAGCGCACCGCGCTCAAGGTGTCGCCGGCGTCGAGGATGTCGTCGAGGACCAGTACCGTGCGCCCCCGTACGGCCTCCGAGGGCTCGGCCTTCCAGCGCAACTGCCCGCCCTTGATCGCATCGCCGTATCGCGACACGTGAACGTAGTCCAGGCTCAGCGGAAAGCCGAGCAGGGGCAGGATCTGTCCGGCGAAATAGATTCCGCCCTTCATGACCGCCAGGACCAGGGGATTGCGCTCCCCGAGCGCCGCCGTTATCTCGCGCGCCAGCCTGTGGATCGCCGCCTGCACCGTCGCCGCGTCGTGGACGAGGTCGGCTTCCGCGAGCACCTGCCTGGCTTGTTCGGGTGTCATGGGTGTCCGGCTCTCGGGGGCGCGTCGCCTGCGTCACAGGCGGCCGCACAGTTCCTTCAGGTAGGCATCGAAGTCCAGCCCGGTCTCGGGATGCTTGCGGCCGAACGCGACGGTGGCCTGGAGATAGCCGAGCTTGGAACCGCAATCGTACCGCGTGCCCTGGAAACGGCACGCGAGCACCTTCTCCTCAGCGAGCAGGGCGGCGATGGCGTCGGTAAGCTGGATTTCGCCGCCCGCGCCGGGCGCCACGCGCTCCAGGTGATGGAAAATCCGCGGCGTCAGGATATAGCGGCCGACCACCGCGAGCTTGGACGGCGCGACGGCCGGATCGGGCTTCTCCACGATCGCGGTGATCCGCTCGACGTTTCCATCCACCGGCTCGTGCGCGACGATGCCGTACTGGCGCGACTTCTCCGGCGCTATCTCCTCGACCCCGAGCACCGAGCAGCCGTAGCGCTCGTAGACGTCGATCATCTGGCGCACGACCGGCGTCCGGGCGTCGATCAGGTCGTCGGCGAGGATGACCGTGAAGGGCTCGCCGTTCACGACGGGTTTCGCGCAGAGCACGGCGTGGCCGAGCCCGAGCGCCTCGGACTGCCGGATGTAGATGCAGTTCACTTCGCGGGGAATGATCGAGCGCACCATGTCGAGCAATTCGGTCTTGCCGCGCATCGCAAGCTCGGACTCGACCTCGTAGGCCTTGTCGAAGTGATCCTCGATGGCGCGCTTGTTGCGCCCGGTGATGAAGATCATGTCGGTGATGCCTGCACCGACCGCCTCCTCGACGGCGTACTGGATGAGCGGCTTGTCGACGACAGGCATCATCTCCTTGGGACTCGCCTTCGTCGCGGGCAGGAACCGGCTTCCCATGCCCGCCACGGGAAACACGGCCTTGGTCACCTTCGCATTCATGCCCTTCCCCGTTCCAGACGCGCCAGTTCGCGCAGCCCATCCTCGTCCAGTATCGTAACCCCGAGCTCGCGCGCGCGGGCAAGCTTGCTCCCGGGATCGTCGCCAGCGACCACGTAGTCCGTCTTCTTCGACACCGATCCGCTGACCTTGCCTCCGCGCGATTCGATCAGCTCGCGCGCTTCCTCCCGCGCCAAGGTCGGCAGCGTGCCGGTCAGTACGAAGGTCTTGCCCGCCAGGGCGCCCGCAGGGCGCGCCGGCGCGCCTTCGTGCTCCTCCCAGCGTACGCCTGTCCGGGGGTCGCGCAGCTTCCTGATGACCTCGAGATTATGCCTTTCGGAGAAGAACTGCCTGAGGGACATCGCGACCGCCGGCCCGACGTCCTTCACCTGCTGCAGTTCCTCCTCGTCCGCCTGCATCAGCCGGTCCAGGCTGCCGAAATGCCGCGCGAGGTCGCGCGCCGTCGCCTCGCCGACGTTGCGGATGCCCAGCGCGTAAACGAAGCGCTCGAGCGTCGTGCGGCGCGAGCGTTCGATGGAGGCGAGTAGGTTCTGCGCGGACTTCTCGCCCATGCGCTCCAGGCCGGCCAGCGTGGACGCATCGAGCGCGTAGATGTCGGCCGGCGTCTTCACCAGGTCCGCGTCGACGAGCTGGTCGACCAGCTTGTCGCCCAGGCCCTCGACGTCCAAGGCGCGGCGCGAGGCGAAGTGCAGTATGGATTGCTTCCTCTGCGCGGCGCAGACCAGCCCGCCGCTGCAGCGGGCGACCGCCTCCTCCGGAAGCCTGACAACCTTCGATCCGCAGACGGGACAGTGGGACGGCATGTGGAATTCGCGCGCCCCGTGCGGGCGCTTCTCCGGCAGCGCCCGCGCCACCTCGGGGATGACGTCGCCCGCCCGCCGCACGATCACCGTGTCCCCGATGCGAATGTCCTTGCGCTTCAGTTCGTCCTCATTGTGCAGCGTCGCGTTGGTCACCGTCGCCCCGCCGACGAACACCGGAGCGAGCCGCGCAACCGGCGTGAGCGCCCCGGTGCGCCCGACCTGCACGTCGATGCCGAGCACGACCGTCTCGGCTTCCTCGGCGGGAAACTTGTGCGCGATGGCGAATCGCGGCGCCCGGGCGACGAATCCGAGTTGCTGCTGCCGGGCGATCGCATCGACCTTGTAGACCACCCCGTCGATATCGAAGGCGAGCGCGGCCCGGCGCGCGGCCATGGCCTGGTAGAACTCCAGCATGCCGCTCGCACCGTGCACCACCTTGCGATCGGCGCACACCGGCAGGCCGAGCGACGCGAGCCAGTCGAGCAGTTCGCTGTGCAGGGCCGGGAGCGGTGCGCCCTCCGCCTGGCCGATTCCGTAGGCGAAGAACCGCAGCGGCCGCGCCGCGGTGACGCGCGAGTCGAGCTGGCGCAGGCTCCCCGCCGCGGCGTTGCGCGGGTTGGCGAACTCCTTCTCGCCGCGGCTTCTCTGGCGCTCGTTGAGCTGTCTGAAGTCCTGCCTGAATATCAGGACCTCGCCGCGCACCTCGAGAGCCCTGGGCGGCGCATGGCCGCGCAGGCGCAGCGGAATGCCGCGGACGGTGCGCAGGTTGGGCGTAACGTCCTCCCCGGTATAGCCGTCGCCCCGGGTCGCGCCCTGGGCGAACGTGCCCGCGTCGTAGCGCAGGCTTATCGCCAGCCCGTCGAACTTCGGCTCCGCGACGTATTCCACCGATTCGAGCGCGAGGCCCTCGCGCACGCGCCGGTCGAACGCCTCGACCTCCTCTTTGGAGAAGGCGTTGTTGAGGGACAGCATGGGAGTCCGGTGCACGACCGACGCGAATTCGGCCAGCGGCGGCGCGCCGACGCGCTGAGTCGGCGAGCCGGGCGTCGCGAGCCCGGGATGGCGCGCTTCGAGCTCGGCCAGCTCGCGAAAAAGCCGGTCGTACTGGGCGTCGGAGATCTCGGGGTCGTCGAGAACGTAGTAGCGGTAGTTGTGATGCTCGATCTCGGCGCGCAGTTTCTCGGCGCGCGCTCTGGCCTCCCCGGGCACCGCCATGCGCGTCAGGAAAACAGCCGCAGGGCGCCCGGGCCGCCGGGCGCGATCGAGCGCTCGGCCATGGTACGCTGCACCGCCTGGACCTGCGCGAGGATCTTCTCGAATGCGTCGGCCGAGACGGAGGCGCGATTGTCGTCGACGATGCCGCCGTCGAGCGCCTGCGCGAGATGGCGCGCGAAATCGCGCAACTGCTCGAACGGGCGCGACGCATCCGGGGCGCGGGGCACATCGAGCTCGAGCGTGAGTCCTGCAGCCGAAATCGATCGCATCGTCTCCGCGCGGAAAGGCGTGCGGTCCATGTTGCCGAGTTCGAAGAGCACGCGCGCGCGGTCGTCGCGCCGCCGGAAGCGCCCGTCCTCTTCCAGCGCAAGCCCCGCGGCTTCGGCCAGCGCGCGTATCTTGGTGCCCGCGAACAGCGTGCGCGTCGAGACGACGTGCATCGCGATCACAATATCGACCTCGCCGCAGAACCGGTCCAGATCCCGCGCCCTTGCCGTCGCCTCGCCGCGGTCCGGGACCGAGGCAAGCGCACCCGCTCCGGCGGCCGCCTGCTGGACCGCCGCGGCGAAGCTGGCCAGCTCCTCCGCGCTCACCGCTCCCCTGCGGTCGGCGAGCTGAATACCGGCGCGCATCCGGGCGTAGCGCCCGGCGGGCCGCAGCGCTTCCCAGCGGCCCCCGCCGTATCCCTCCAGCCGCACCTGCTTGGAGAATCCAGCGAATGCCGGTCCCGACGCAGCGATCATGACCTCGCCCGCGACCTCGTCGCCCGCCTCGATCGGAACGATGAAATCTATCGCTTCCGTGAGGGAGGCGGTCTCCTCGGACATCGCCTCGGGTGCCTCCGCGACGCTCGCCCCGAAAGTCGGCTCGATGCGCTCGCCCTCGGGCGCGGGCGGCCGTTCGCGCGCCTGGCCCTGGGGCGGCCCGGCACCGGGCTGTGCCCCGGGCGCGCCCATCAGCACGTCCTGATGGTCCGACTTGAGATTGCGCTCCGCTTCGCGCCGGTACCTCGCCTCCTGCCACTTGTTGTAGCCGAGCACGACCACGACGACGAATACGCCGATCGCGAGCAGTCCGAGCTGGAGGTCGCTCATGCTGCGACTTTCCCCCCCTCGACGGATTCTTCCCGCAGCTTAAGCGCCTCCTCGATGTCCACCGCGACCACGCGCGAGACGCCCTGCTCCTGCATCGTGACCCCGATCAGGTGTCCGGCCATCTCCATGGTGAGCTTGTTGTGGCTGATGAACAGGAACTGGGTCTGCTGCGACATCCTGCGCACCAGCTCGCAGAAGCGCTCGGTGTTGGAATCGTCGAGTGGTGCGTCGACCTCGTCGAGCAGGCAGAAGGGTGCGGGATTGAGCTGGAACATCGAGAATACCAGCGCGATCGCGGTCAGCGCCTTCTCCCCGCCGGAGAGCAGGTGTATGGTCGTGTTCTTCTTTCCCGGCGGCCGCGCCATGACCTGCACGCCGCAGTCGAGGATCTCCTCTCCGGTCATGATGAGGCGCGCCTCGCCGCCCCCGAACAGCGCCGGGAACATGAGACCGAAATGCGCGTTCACCGTGTTGAACGTGGACTGGAGCAGGTCGCGCGTCTCCCGGTCGATCTTGCGAATCGCGCCCTCCAGCGTCTCCAGCGCCTCTCGCAGATCGGCCGCCTGCGCATCCAGGAACTGCTTGCGTTCCTGGCTGGACACGAGTTCCTCCAATGCCGCCATGTTGATTGCGCCGAGCTCCGCGATGGCGTTCGTGAGCCGCGTGATTTCGCCCTGCAGCGGTGCGGCCTTCCGGCCCTCCCTGAGCGAGGCGAGGAGCGCCGCCTCGTCCGCACCCGACTCGGCGAGCTGGGAGGCGAACTGCTCGCAATTGATGCGCGCGGCCTGCTCCTTCAGGCGCAGCTCCCCGATACGGTCGCGCAGGGGCTGCAACTTGTGCTCGCTCGCGATCCGGGCTTCGTCGGCGCCGCGCAATCGGTTGGCTGCATCCTCCTGGCGCGTTCGCGCCGCCGCCAGCGCCTGCTCGCAGCCGAGCCGCGTCTGCAGCGCCTCCTGCAGGAGCTCGCGCAGCTCCTCGTCGCGCAGCCCCTCGAGCTCTCCGTGAAGGGACTCCAGCTGGCGCGCGGCTGCCTCTATCTGTTCGAGCACCGACTGCAGCGAGCGGTGGATCTCGGCGATCTTGCTCGTGCACTCCTTCTCGGCGAAAACCGCTTCCTGCGCTTCGCGTTCGGCCTGCTGCAGCACCCTGCGCTGCGCCTCGAGCGCCAGCTCTGCCGCATCGTGTGCCGCCCTCGCCTCGAGGAAGCCCGCGTTGTGCGCGTCCCGCTCGCCGCGCTGCGCGTCCAGGCGCGCTTCGGATGCCGCGCGCGAGGCTTGCTCAGAGGCCTTCTGGAGCCCGATTTCCTCCAGTACGCGCGCGATCTGGGCGCTGCGCTCGGCATGGCGTTCCTGTCCCTGCGTCAGCTTCAGGTGCTCCAGCTGGCGCTCGTGATGGCGCTGGCGCAGCGCGGCGCCCGCGGCGCGCAGCGCCGCGAGCCCCTCGTCATGCTCGGCCAGGGCGCGCTCGAGGTCCGCCAGCGCTTCGCGCGCGCGGCCGATCGCCTCCCCCATTGCGCGTGCCTCCGCGGACAGCGCCTCGATCTCGCGCTGGCGGGCGAGTATGCCCGTGTCGGAGGGATCGGGTGCGTGAAAGGACACGCCGTAGCGGCCGAACTGATGGCCCTCCCGGTTGACGAGCACCGTCCCGGGACGCAGCGCCAGGCGCACCTCCAGGCCGGGGGTCCCTTCCACGGCATGGCAGTCGCGCAGCCATGATTCCAGTGCCGCCCCGACGCTCGCATCCAGCACCTGCACCAGGTCGGCGAGCGGCCTCAACCCGTATTCGGACATCCGCCCGCCGCGCGCGCCGGGAGTAAACACGCTCACCCTGGCCGGCGGCGGGTCCTCCAGCAGCCCCTGCAGGCTGTCATCGCCGTCGAGCTGGAGCGCGTGCAGCCTCTCGCGCAACACGGATTCGACCGCGGCCTCCCAGCCCGGCTCCACGCGGATCTTCTGCCACAGCCGGGACCGCGCGCCCAGCGCGTGACGCTCGATCCACTCGTGGATCTGGCCGTTTTCCTCGACCTGGTTCTGTATCTTCTGCAGCGTGAGCAGCTTGCCGTCCAGCGCCGAGAGCTCGCGCTCGAGCGCCTGCAGGCGCTCCTGGGCCGCGCCGCGGTCCGCCTCGACCCCGATGCGCGCGGATTCGACCTGCGCGAACACCGCGCCCTGTCGGCCGAGCTCGGCATCGCTTTGCACCAGCTCCTGCTCGAGCTGCGCGAGCTGCGCCGGGTCCGGCGCCTCCAGTTGGTCCCGCTCCGAGAGCAGCCGCGCCTCCCGGTCGAGCAGCCCCTGGAGAACCCGGTCGGCGTGCGCGACGTGCGCCTGCTCGAGCTGGATCGTGCGCTCCGCGGCGGCAATCCGCTCGCGCTGGTCGGCCAGACGCGACTGCGCCCCCCGATGCGCCTGCTCGGCCTCGGGGAGCCTTGTCGCCTCCTCTTGCGCGACTTGCGCGGCACCCGCGACGCGCTCGTGCGCCTGGGCGGCACGCGCATCCCACATCTGCGCCGCCTCGCGCAGCTCGGCTTCCTGCCGCGCGCCCGCTTCCTGCTGGCCGCGAAGCTGGGCGAGCTGCGCCTCCAGGCGCTGCCGCGTCTCGGACACGAAATGCAGCTCCGACTCCAGCCGAGAGGTCTCGGTGTTCGCGTTGTACAGCGCGCCCTGCGCGGAATTGAGCGCGTCTCCCGCGGCGTAGTGCTCGACCCGCGCCTTCTCGAGATCGCTCTCGATCTCCCGCAATCGCGCCGTCTCGGCCTCCAGCTCCGTCCCCGCGCGCTCGATCTCGCGCGCATGGCGCTGCGCCTCGGCGTCGGCTTCGTTCCGGCGCAGCAGCCACAGCAGACCCTGCTTGTGCAGCCGCTCCGAATTCAATTCGTTGTAGCGGCGCGCCACCTCGGCCTGTTGCTCCAGCTTTTCGATCTGCGTGCCGAGTTCCAGGCGGATGTCGTCCACGCGCGAGAGGTTCTCCCGCGTGTCGGCCAGGCGGTTCTCGGTCTCGCGCCGCCTCTCCTTGTACTTGGAAACGCCCGCGGCCTCCTCGAGGAAGACCCGCAGGTCCTCGGGCTTCGCCTCGATGATGCGCGAGATCATTCCCTGCTCGATGATGGCGTAGGCGCGCGGCCCCAGCCCCGTACCGAGGAAGATGTCCTGCACGTCGCGGCGCCGCACGTGAGTGTTGTTGATGAAGTAGGAGGACTCGCCGTCGCGCTGCAGTACGCGCTTCACCGAGATTTCAGCGTACTGCGACCACTGCCCTGCCGCCTTGCCCAGGCTGTTGTCGAAGGTGAGCTCGACGCTCGCCCGCGCCACGGGCTTGCGCATCGAGGATCCGTTGAAGATGACGTCCTGCATCGAGTCCCCGCGCAGCGCGGCGGCGCGCGACTCTCCGAGCACCCAGCGCACGGCGTCCATGATGTTGGACTTGCCGCAGCCGTTCGGCCCGACCACGCCGACGAGCTTGCCCGGCACGTTGATCACCGACGGATCGACGAAGGACTTGAATCCGGAAAGCTTGATGTGTGTGAGGCGCACTCTGTATGCGTCTTTATAAAAACAAAACCGGCTGGCGCCGGAACAGTGTCGGAACTGCGGACATCGGCGCTTATAATAACATTTTCGCCGCGACGTCCGGGATGCCATGCCGTCCAAACCCAGCCACAGCTTCGCCACCTTTGCGAACCCGAGTCCGGCCCGTGACTACCTGATTCACATGCAGATTCCAGAGTTCACCTGCCTCTGCCCCATGACCGGGCAGCCGGACTTCGCGACCCTCCTGCTCGACTACGTCGCCGACCGCAAATGCGTGGAGCTGAAGAGCCTCAAGCTCTACATCTGGTCCTACCGCGACCAGGGCGCCTTCCACGAGGCCGTCACCAACCGCATCCTCGACGACCTCGTGCGCGCCCTCGCACCCCGCTTCATGCGCGTCACGGCCAAGTTCTTCGTCCGCGGCGGCATCTTCACCACCGTGATCGCCGAACACCGCAAGCGCGGCTGGAAACCCGCCCACCCGATCGAACTGCCGGTCGTGAGCGAGCAGTCGAGCACGCGGATCTAGGACTCGCTTCGAGGACGCGACCCGGTGAACCCCAACCTCGCCAAGCTTCAGCCCTACCCGTTCGAGAAGCTGCGCGCGCTGTATGCGGGCGTCACTCCCGATGCGCGTTATTCGCCGATCAACCTGTCGATCGGCGAGCCTAAGCATCCGACGCCTGAGTTCATCAAGCGCGCGCTGACGGAGAATCTCGCCGGGCTGGCGAGCTATCCGCCGACGATCGGCTCGATCGAGCTGCGAGAGGCGATCGCGGCGTGGCTCGAGCGGCGCTACGGGCTGCCACGCATCGACCCGGCGACGCAGGTGCTGCCCATCAACGGCTCGCGCGAGGCGCTGTTCGCGATCGCGCAGACCGTGATCGACCCGGGCCGCGGCGAGGCGCTGGTCGTGTGCCCGAATCCGTTCTACCAGATCTACGAAGGCGCGGCCCTGCTAGCGGGCGCGGCGCCGTATTTCGTCAACATGGCAGGGGCGCGAGCTTACGCGGCCGACTACGGGGCGGTGCCCGAGCGCGCGTGGCAGCGTACGCAACTCCTCTATGCCTGCTCGCCCTCCAACCCGACGGGCCGCGTGATGGACCTCGAGGAATGGGGCGCGCTGTTCGAGCTATCGGACCGCCACGGCTTCGTCATCGCCGCCGACGAGTGCTACTCCGAGCTCTACTTCGACGAGGCGCGGCCGACCCTCGGGGCGCTGCAGGCGGCGCACCGGCTCGGCCGGGGCGATTTTCCCCGGCTCATGGTGTTCTCCAGCCTGTCCAAGCGCTCGAACGTACCCGGGATGCGATCGGGCTTCGTCGCGGGCGACGCGGCCCTGCTCAAGGCTTTCCTCCTGTACCGCACCTACCACGGCGGCGCCATGAGTCCGGCCGTGCAGGCCGCGAGCGCAGCGGCGTGGCGGGACGAGGCGCACGTGCGCGAAAACCGCCGCCTGTACGCGGAGAAGTTCGCCGGCGCCCTGCCCCTCGTCAAGGCGCCGCTCCAGACCGCGATGCCCGACGCGGGATTCTATCTCTGGATGAGGGTGCCGATCCGGGACGCAGATTTCGCGCGCGGGCTCTACCGCAGCCGCAACGTATCGGTCCTGCCGGGAAGCTTTCTCGCGCGCGAGGCGCAGGGCGAGAACCCAGGGGCCGGATACCTGCGCATCGCCCTCGTCGCGCCGGCTGCCGAGTGCCTCGAAGCGCTCGCGCGCATCAACGATTTTGCCAGCACACTGTGACCGCCATGACCCAACTTCAGAGCCTCATCGACACGGCGTGGGAAAACCGCGCCTCCCTGACTCCCGCCACGGTGGACCCAGCGCTCCGCGAGGCGGTCGAGCACGTCGTCTCGGAACTCGACGCCGGGCGCCTGCGGGTCGCCGAAAAACGCGGTGCCGAATGGATCACGCACCAGTGGATCAAGAAGGCGGTGCTGCTCTCCTTCCGCCTGCAGGACAACGTCGTGATGCCCGGCGCGTCGACGCGGTATTACGACAAGGTGCCGACCAAGTTCGGCGCCTACGGCGAGGCCGATTTCGCCTCGGGGGGCTTTCGCGTCGTGCCGCCGGCGGTGGCGCGGCGCGGGGCGTTCGTCGCGAGGAACGTCGTCCTCATGCCCTCCTACGTGAACATCGGTGCCTATGTCGACGAAGGCACCATGGTCGATACCTGGGCGACGGTCGGCTCCTGCGCCCAGATCGGCAAGAACGTGCACCTGTCGGGCGGCGTGGGGATCGGTGGCGTGCTCGAGCCGCTGCAGGCCAATCCAACCATCATCGAGGACAACTGCTTCGTCGGCGCCCGCTCCGAGATCGTCGAAGGCGTGATCGTCGGCGAGAATTCGGTGATCTCGATGGGCGTATTCATCGGCCAGAGCACCAGGATCCTCGATCGCGCGACCGGAGAGATCCTCTACGGGAAGGTCCCCTCGGGCTCGGTCGTGGTGTCGGGAAGCCTGCCCTCTGGCGACGGAAAATACAGCCTATACTGTGCCGTGATCGTCAAGCAGGTGGACGCCCGGACGCGCGCCAAGACCAGCATCAACGAGCTGCTGCGCGGGGACTAGGACCTGCTTCGACAAACACTGCGCGGGGGAGCGACACCATGTCGGCAATGAAACGGCTGTTTCAGCTCATGGCGGAAAAAAAGGCCTCGGACATCTTCATGTCCAGCGGCTCGCCGATCAACATCAAGATCAACGGCGTGGCGATGCCGATCAACCAGCAGGTCATGGACGGCAACACCATCCAGTCGCTGATCTACGAAGTGCTCAACGACCGGCAGAAGAAGGAGTACGAGGACAGCCTCGAGCTGAACACGGGATACAACATGCCCGGAGTCGGGGGCTTCCGCATCAGCGCCTTCCGCCAGAAAGGCTCGCAGGCAGTGGTGGTGCGCTACATCCCGAGCGAGGTCCCCAGGATCGACACCCTCGGCGTGCCCGCGGTGCTCAAGGAAGTCATCATGGAAAAGCGCGGCCTCATCCTGATGGTGGGCGCCACGGGCTCGGGCAAGTCGACCACGCTCGCGGCGATGCTCGACTATCGCAACGAGCAGAAGCCCGGCCACATCCTGACCATCGAGGACCCGGTCGAGTTCGTGTTCCAGAACAAGAAGTGCATCGTCAACCAGCGCGAGGTCGGGACCGATACGCGCGACTTCAGGATCGCGCTGAAGAACGCCCTGCGCCAGGCGCCCGACTGCATCCTGATCGGCGAGGTGCGTGACAAGGACACCATGACCGCGGCGATCCAGTACGCGCAGTCGGGGCACCTGTGCCTCGCCACGCTGCACGCGAACAACAGCTACCACGCGATGAACCGCATCATCAGCTTCTACCCGCTGGAGAACCGGCCGGCGCTGCTGGAGGACCTGTCGGCGACGCTCAGGTGCGTGATATCGCAGCGCCTGGTGCGCAACAAGCAGGGCGCGCGCAACGCGGCGGTGGAAGTGATGCTCGCCACCCGGCACATCGCCGAGCTGATTTCCAAGGGAGAAATCAGCGAGATCAAGGAAGCCATGGAGAAGAGCCTGTCGCCCGGATCGCAGACTTTCGAGCAATGCCTGTTCGGCATGATCCTCGAGGGCAAGATCAGCCAGGACGAGGCGCTCGCGAACGCCGACTCCGCGACCAACCTCCTGTGGCTCATCAACAACACCGAGGCGGGAGGCGCCATCAAGCAGGCGCAAGCCGGCGAACCGCAGCCCAAGCAGGAGGCCAAACCCGCCTCCGGAGGCGGGACTTCGTTCAGCGAGTTCAAGCTCGACACGGGCGAGGCCGGGGCGCACCTGTGATGGGGCCGACGCTCGCGCAGGCGCAGGGCTCGGCCACGCTGCAACTTGCGCGCGAGCTGATTTCGCGGGCCTCCGTCACCCCCGAGGACGGCGGCTGCCAGGAGCTGCTCGCGCAGCGCCTCGAGGGCCTCGGTTTCAAGCTCGAGCGGATGCGCTGCGGCGACGTGAGCAACCTGTGGGCCCGCCGCGGAACCGCGAAGCCGCTGGTGTGCTTCGCGGGCCACACCGATGTCGTCCCCACCGGGCCGCTCGCGCAGTGGCACTCCCACCCCTTCACGCCCGCCGAGCGCGACGGCAGGCTCTACGGCCGCGGCGCCGCGGACATGAAGACGTCGATCGCGGCTTTCGTCACTGCGGTGGAAGTCTTCCTTCGCGCGCGGCCCAATCCCAAGGGCTCGATCGCGCTGCTCATCACCTCGGACGAGGAAGGCGTGGCGGTGGACGGCACGCTGCGCGTGGTCGAGCGGCTCAAGGCGCGCGGGGAGCGCATCGACTACGCCATCGTGGGCGAACCGACCGCGGTCGAGCGGCTTGGCGACACCATCAAGAACGGCCGACGCGGCTCGCTGTCGGCGACGCTGCGGGTCAAGGGCGTGCAGGGCCATGTCGCCTATCCCCATCTTGCCCGCAACCCCGTTCACCAGGCCGCGCCCGCCCTCGCCGAGCTGGCCGCCATCGAATGGGACCGCGGCAACGAATACTTCCCCCCGACCACCTGGCAGATCTCCAATGTCCACGCGGGCACCGGTGCGACCAATGTCATCCCCGGCGAAATGGAGGTGCTCTTCAATTTCCGCTTCGCGACTTCGAGCACGGTGGAGGACCTCGAACGCCGCGTGCGCGCGGTGCTGGACCGCCACGGGCTCGAATACGAAATCGACTGGGTCGTCTCCGCCGCGCCGTTCCTGACCCCGCGCGGCGATCTCGTCGACAAGCTGTCCGCCGCCATTCAGGAGATCGTCGGCATCGTGCCGGAAATCTCGACCGGCGGCGGCACCTCCGACGGGCGCTTCATCGCCGACATCTGCGCGCAGGTCGTGGAGCTCGGACCGCTCAACGCCACGATCCACAAGCTGAACGAGAACATCGCGCTCGGCGACATCGAGGCGCTGCACGCCATCTACCTGCGCGCCCTGGAAAAGCTGCTTGCCGCGTAAGGCTTCAGGCGCCGGAACGCCGAAGCACGAGGACACCTCCGGGCTGACCACGCTCGCGGATTGGCTGCGCCATGCCGAGCGGCGGTTCGGGCGCGCGCGGCTCGCCTACGGCCACGGTACGCAGAATGCATTCGACGAGGCGGCCTGGCTGGTGCTGCACGCTGCCAGGCGGCCCCACGACGACCTCGAGGGCGCGCTGCCGCTCGTGCTCTCCGCGGCCCAGCGCCGCCGCGTACGGTCCCTGGTCGAAGCGCGCATCCGCAGCCGCAAGCCCCTCGCCCACCTGCTGCGCGAGGCCTGGCTCGGCGGGCATCGCTTCTACGTCGACGAGCGGGTCATCGTGCCGCGCTCGCATATCGCCGAGCTGCTGGCCGGCGGGCTCGCTCCGTGGATAGGCAGGCCGTCGCGCGTGCGCCGCGCGCTGGACATGTGCACGGGCTCGGGCTGCCTCGCCATCCTGCTCGCGCTCGCGTATCCGCGCGCCCGGGTCGACGCCGTGGACGTGTCGCGCCCGGCACTCGCGGTTGCGCGGCGTAACCTGCGCGACTACCGAGTGCAGGACCGCGTGCGCCTCGTGCGCTCCGACCTGTTCGATGCGCTGGAGGACGCCCGCTACGATCTCATCGTGGCCAATCCGCCCTATGTGGATGCCAGGGCGATGGCCGCCCTGCCGCGCGAATACCGGCGCGAGCCGCGTCTTGCCCTCGCGGGCGGGCGGGACGGCCTGGATTTCGTGCACCGGATCCTCGCCGGCGCGAAGCGCCGTCTCTCCGAGCGCGGCGTGCTGGTCGTGGAGATCGGCGCCCATCGAAAGGCGCTGGAGCGCGCCATGCCGCTCACGCCGTTTACGTGGCTGGAAACCGCCGCCGGAAACGACCGGGTGTTCCTGCTCGATCGCGATCAGCTTCCGACAGGGCACTGAGGCCGCGCCGGCGCGCGACCGGGACGTTTCCCGCTTCTTGAGCCGTCAGCGCGCGGAAGCATATACTTTCCGCGCATGTTCCCGTCCATCCCGCCCGTCACGCGAACGCTGATACTGGCCAACGTCGCGATGTTCGCGTTCGAGGCGATGTCCGGCGACGCGCTCACCCTGGTCCTGGCGCTCTGGCCCCTGGGAAGCGCGGCGCGGCTCCAGGGCATCCCGGGATTCCAGCCCTGGCAGCTGCTCACCTACAGTTTTCTGCACGCGAACATCGGGCACATCCTGATCAACATGTATGCGCTGTTCATGTTCGGCGGTCCGCTGGAGATGCTCTGGGGACCAAGGCGGTTCCTCAACCTCTATTTCGCAAGCGTCATCACAGCCGCGATCGCACAGCTCGCATACTCCAGCCTCGCAGGAGGTGACCCCTATCCCACCCTCGGCGCGTCCGGCGGCGTTTTCGGGTTGCTGCTTTCCTACGCGATGGTCTTCCCCAACCGCACGATCGTCCTGCTGATCCCTCCGATACCCATGCCGGCGTGGCTGTTCGTGACGCTCTACGGACTGCTCGAACTCTACCTGGGCATCACGGGAACACAGGAAGGCGTCGCGCATTTCGCCCACCTCGGCGGGATGGTCGGAGCATGGCTGCTGATCCGGTACTGGCGCGGCGGGCCGCCTTTGCGCGGCCCATAGCCCGCCGTGCGGGTCCGGTCAATCGACGCGCGCGCCCGAATCCCTCACCACCTTGCCGAGGCGGATCGCGTCCTCCCTGACGAGCGCGGAGAACTCTTCCGGCGTGTTGGCGAAGACATCCAGGACGCGGTCGGTAAGAATACAATTAAATTCAGACCGTCAATTCGAATCAGGAGAGGTGACCATGACGACCAAGTCCAAGACCAGCGCAAAATCCAAGACTCGCGCACCGGAACCTTGGGGCAAGAATGTCCTGGTGGATTTCGAGGATGGCATCGCATGGGTGACGATGAACCGCCCCGAGAAGAAGAATGCGATCAACGTGGAGCTTGCGACGGAAATGGTCGCGGTGATCGACGCGCTCGAAGTCGATGACCGCTGCGGCGTGCTCGTCCTGACCGGGCAAGGCGATTCCTTCTCCGCCGGCATGGACCTCAAGGGCTACTTTCGGGCCACGGACGACGTTACGGACGTGGAAAGGATGCGCGCCTACCGGATCAATGCGACCTGGCAGTGGCGCCGTCTGCTGCACTATCCGAAGCCGACCATTGCCATGGTCAACGGCTGGTGCTTCGGCGGAGCATTCACGCCTGTATGTGCCTGCGACCTGGCCATCGCGGCGGAGGAAGCCACCTTCGGACTCTCCGAAATCAACTGGGGCATCATACCCGGGGGCATCGTTTCCAAGGCCTTGGCGGTGCTGGTGCGGCAACGCGAAGCGCTCTATTACGTCATGACCGGGGAGCTGTTCGACGGTGCCAAGGCTGCGAGCATCGGCCTGGTCAATGAAGCCGTGCCGCGGGCGCGACTCAGGGAGCGCACCAGGGAACTCGCCCAGACCTTGCTGCGGAAAAATCCCAGCGCTCTGCGCACCGCCAAGGTCGCGTTCAAGATGTCGAGTGAAATGACCTGGGAACAGGCTGCGGATTACCTGGGCGCCAAGGGTGATCAACTCCAGTTTGTCGATCCCGAGCGCGGACGGGTCCAGGGCATGAAGCAGTTTCTCGACGACAAGACCTACCGTCCAGGCCTGGAACCGTACCGTAGAGGCAAGTAGACGCTAGCCGATCTGCACGCTCTGGTCCGAATAGTTGACGGTCACGGTGTAGCTTCCCTCGTCGATCCGCCACTTCCAGCAGGCGAACCGGGTTGCGCTTCGCCCGCGTCAGTGGTCAACGATTCTCAGACTGCAGTTGCTGCGCGATGCGCGCGCGCAGTTCCCGCCTGAGGATCTTTCCTGCCGGGCTGATCGGAAACTCGTTCACGATCTCCAGCCGTTCCGGCAACTTGAAGCGCGCGATGTCCCGCGCCTTCAGGAACGCGACGAGCTCCTCGTGCGTGAGCGTGCAGCCGTTGCGCAGGATGGCGAATGCGCAGGCCTTCTCGCCGAAAGCCGCATCGGGCATCGCGACCACGCAGACCGACATGACCTTCGGATGGGCCAGAATGTAGTCCTCGACCTCCTCGCAGCTGATTTTCTCGCCGCCGCGATTGATGAGGTCCTTCCTTCGCCCCTCCAGGTAGATGTAGCCATCCACCACCCGAACGATGTCGCCCATCCGGTAGAACCCGTCGCCGGTGAATGCATCGCGGTTGGCCGCTTCGGACTTGTAATACCCGCGTATGGTGTAGGGGCCCCGGGCCGCGAGTTCGCCGATCTGGCCCTCGGGCACCTCGTTGCCGTTCTCGTCGATCACCTTGATCTCGTCGGCTTCGGATACGGGACGCCCGGAACTCAGCATTCGCACCGGTTCCGGATCGCCGATGCGCGTCATGTTGATCAGCCCCTCGCCGGTGCCGAAGTTCTCCTGGTATTCGCACCGGAACCGTTCCTCGACGCGCCGCCTCAGCTCCGGGGCAAGTTTCGCCCCGCCGTTTACGAACACCTTGAGGGAGGACAGGTCATGGCGTCCGAACTGGTCGGAGTCCAGCCACCTTGCGACCAGCGGAACGGTTGCGCCCACCACGCTCACCCGTTCCCGTGCTATCGCAGGAAACACCGTCTCGGCTGCGGTTCCCTCTGCGATGACCGCGGTCCCGCCGTGGGCCAGCGCGCCGAGCACTCCCGGACAGGCGAGCGTGTAGTTGTGCGCCATCGGCAGCACGGCAAGAAACACCGTATCTGGGCCGAATCCGGTGGTGATCCCGGTCTGTGTGGCGGTATAGACGTAGTCGTCATGGGTTCGCGGAATCAGCTTCGGCATTCCGGTCGTCCCGCCCGACAGCAGCATCAGCGCCACTTCATCCGCCGCCGGCTCGGGCAGCGCACTGGATGAGGCGGCCGACTGTCTGCCCCCGGCACGCAACGCGTCCAGCGCAGTGACGCCAGCGCTGGCCGGACCCGCGGTCACGATGTACCGGATCCCGCTGTGGTCCGCCGCCACGCTGCGCCCCAGTGCGACGTAGTCGAATTTCGAAGTCGCCGCCGGAACGAAATGCGCCACCGCCTCGGCGTGCTCGACCCAATGGCCGATCTCGCTGCGCCTATGGGCCGGCAAAGCCATCACCGGAATCACGCCTATGCGCAGCAGCGCAAAGAACGCGACCATTAGTTCCAGCCCGTTGCTGAACTGAAAGATCACCCGCTCCAGCGGCCGCAGGCCCAGTGCGTACAAACCGGCAGCGAGGTCCTCGGACTCGCCGACCAGCTCCGCGTATGACAGGCGCCGCTCGCCATCGATCAGCGCCGTTTTCCCCGGCGCACGCGCGGCCGACTGCCGCAGCATCTCGAACAGCGAAATGCCACGCCAGTAGCCCCGCTCGCGATAGCGGCGCGCGAATTCCTCCGGCCATGGAACGCAGCCGCTAAGCATCTAGATACCCGCCATAGACGAATCAATCGCCGAAATCGCGCGCCGCATGTCTGGCCGACGGAAACTCAGCATGCCGCCTTCATGCAGCCCGGCGCGGAAAGCTCGACCGTCGTGTCCCAGTGGGTCGAACGATGTCACCCTCTGTCTCCCGATGTTGCGTCAGCGTTGAACCGACGAGGCCTTGTTCCCGGCTCCGTTCGGCTTGCGACCCTTGAGGGCTCCGCGCCGGGCGCCGGCCGCCGCGCCCCGGCCCTTGCCCTTGACCAGCACGTCCCTGAGCGCGCCGAGGGACCGGTGCAGGCCGAGCATGGGCTCCTGTCCCAGCTCCTCGGTCATGGCGATAAGCCAGCGGTCATGCGCGCCCAGCATTCTTCGGATGAGCCTATCGCCCGCGGGGGTCAGGTGGACATGCTGCACGCGGGCGTCACGCCCATCGGCGCGACGCTCGAGCAGGCCCCGGCGCTCGAGGCGCTTGACCAGGTCGGTGACATTGCCCTTGCTCACGAGCAGCCGCCGCGACAGCTCGCTCATGGTCGGGCCCGTGGGCGCGCGTTTCACCTGGGCCAGGATGTCGAAGGTGGGCAGCGTAACGTCGAAGTGGGCGCGCAGATTGGCGCGAAGCCTCGCAAGCACCAGGTTTGCGCACCCGAGCATGCGCAGCCAGGTGCGGCTTTCGAGCTTCAGAAAGCCTTCCGGCCTGTCCGGCGGACGTGCCCCTGCGGGTGCGCGCGGTGCTTGGCCCATCTGCAAATCGGCTATCGGGTCAGGCGTTCATGGGGTGCCGGAAAGAAGTTCAAATCTAAACTAATGGCCCAGATGCTTCAAGTTGGAACCATTGATCTGGGTCACACCGACGGCACTTGGCGCCGCCGGCGGACGGTTTTCCGGGATACCCGCGGCAAGGCAATCCCCCGGAATCGGCAACGATGCCGTCCGTGCGGCGCTGAACCGGACGCCGTTACGCCGTCGGAACGCCGGGAAGCGGTGCGCGTGCTGCGCGTGGAGTAGGGATGTTCAGTGGCTCGTGCCTGCAAGGCCGAGCGCGACCGGCGGGCGATCGTTCACCGCAGAAGGATGTTGGGGTGGCGGATGGGATTCGAACCCACAACAACTGGAATCACAATCCAGGACTCTACCATTGAGCTACCGCCACCACTGCACTGCATGCCGCCGGCGCCGCCGGGAGGCGCTGATGGCGTGCCCGGCGGGACTCGAACCCACAACCCCCAGCTTAGAAGGCTGGTGCTCTATCCTGGTTGAGCTACGGGCACAACGCCGGGCACCTGGCGCCTTCCGCGTCGCCGCGGCGCGCCCGTGTCTGGTCGGGGTGGAGAGATTCGAACTCCCGACATCTTGCTCCCAAAGCAAGCGCGCTACCAGGCTGCGCTACACCCCGAGAGCGGGCTATTCTACGCTCCGTGAACGGTCTGTTCAACGCGACCCGGCTTTCGGTGTTTTTCCCTTGCTCCGCCCCGCGATTTCTGGTATCAAGACCCCTTCTCTTTTTTCGCCGTTTTGGAGTCTCGTCAATTGGATCTGCTGCACAAGACCTTCCCGTCCTACGCCCCGAAAAAGGGCGAGGAATACATGAACCCGAAGCAACGGGCGCATTTCAGGAAGATCCTGGAATCGGTCAAGTCGGAGATGCTGGAGGACATCGAGCGCACGGTACACGCCATGCAGGACGACGCCACGCTGTTCGCCGATCCCAATGATCGCGCCAGCCAGGAGTCCGACATCGCCCTGGAGCTTCGCAACCGCGACCGCGAGCGCAAGCTGATCAAGAAGATCGAGGAAACCATCGCCCACATCGACAGCGGCGACTACGGGTACTGCGAGAACTGCGGCGTCGAGATCGGCTTGAAGCGCCTCGAGGCGCGGCCGACCGCGACGCTCTGCATCGACTGCAAGACCCTGGACGAGTTGCGCGAGCGCCAGGTCGCAAAGTGACCTGGCGGCGGCAAAGCCGCCACCAGGTCATCCTGAGCCCCGCAGGGGCGAAGGATCTGCTGTTGAGCCCGTAGAAGACAAGAAGGGCGCCGTTGGCGCCCTTCTTGTCTTCTACGGCGTCTCGGCGGTTCAGTTGGAGGTCGGCGCCGCTTCCTTGACCGCTTTCATGGACAGGCGCACGCGCCCCTTCTCGTCGGCCTCGAGCACCTTGACCTTCACGACCTGCCCTTCCTTCAAGTAGTCGGACACGTTGTTGACGCGCTCGTTGCTGATCTGCGAGATGTGCAGCAGACCGTCCTTGCCGGGCAGGAGCTGGACGATGGCGCCGAAGTCGAGCAGCTTCAGCACCGTGCCGTCATAGACGCGGCCGACCTCGACGTCGGCCGTGATGTCCTCGATGCGCTTCTTCGCCGCGGCGCCGCCCTCGGAGCTCACGCAGGCAATCGATATCATGCCGTCGTCGGCGATCTCGATGGTCGTTCCGGTCTCCTCCTGGATGCCGCGAATGACCACGCCGCCCTTGCCGATGACGTCGCGGATCTTCTCGGGATTGATCTTGATCTTGATGATGCGCGGCGCAAAGCTCGAGATCTCCGAGCGGGAGCCTTCCAGCGCCTCGCGCATGATCTGCAGGATGTGCATGCGCCCTTCCCGCGCCTGGCCGAGCGCCACCTGCATGATCTCCTTGGTGATGCCCTCGATCTTGATGTCCATCTGCAGCGCGGTGATGCCGTTGTCCGTACCGGCAACCTTGAAGTCCATGTCGCCGAGGTGGTCCTCGTCGCCGAGGATGTCGGTGAGCACGGCGAAGCGGTTGCCCTCCTTGATGAGTCCCATGGCGATGCCGGCGACGTGGGCCTTGGTCGGCACGCCCGCGTCCATCAGCGCCAGGCTCGAGCCGCACACGCTTGCCATCGACGAGGAGCCGTTCGATTCGGTCACCTCGGAGACCACGCGGATCGAATACGCGAACTCGTCGGCGCCGGGAAGCACCGCGACGAGCGCGCGCTTCGCGAGTCTGCCGTGGCCGATTTCGCGCCGCTTCGGGGTGCCCATGCGCCCGGTCTCGCCGGTGGCGTACGGGGGCATGTTGTAGTGGAGCATGAAGCGCTCCTTGTACTCGCCCATCAGCGCGTCGATGATCTGCTCGTCGCGGCCGGTGCCCAGCGTCGCCACCACCAGCGCCTGGGTCTCGCCGCGGGTGAACAGCGCCGAGCCGTGGGTGCGCGGCAGCACCCCCACGCGCACGCTGATCGGCCGCACGGTGCGCGTGTCGCGGCCGTCGATGCGCGGCTCGCCGTCCAGGATCTGGCTGCGCACGATCCTCGCCTCCAGGCCGAACAGGATGTCGCCGACGAGGTTCGAGTCGAGCGGGGTTTCGGCGCCCGCGTTCACCTGCGCCACGACCTTGGCCCGGATTTCCTCGAGGCGCGAATTGCGTGCCTGCTTCTGGCGGAGCCGGTAGGCCTCGCGCAATTCGCCTTCTGCCAGTTCCGCGATGCGGCTGACGAGCGATTCGTGCTTCTCTGCCGCCTTCCAGTCCCATGCCGGCTTCGCGGCCAGGTCGGCAAGCTCGTTGATCGCCTGGATCGCAGCCTGCATCTGCCGGTGACCGAATACGACCGATCCGAGCATGACCTCCTCGGACAGCTCTTTCGCCTCGGATTCGACCATCAGCACGGCGTGTTCGGTCCCTGCGACCACGAGGTTGAGCGCGCTTTCCGTGAGTTGGGTCGCCGTGGGGTTGAGCACGTACTCGCCGTTGATGAAGCCGACTCGCGCGGCCCCGATCGGGCCGTTGAACGGAAGGCCCGAGAGCGTCAGCGCCGCCGAGACGCCGATCAGCGCCGGAATGTCCGGATCGACCTCGGGGTTGACCGACATCACGGTCGCCACGACCTGGATTTCATTGTAGAAGCCGTCGGGGAACAGCGGCCGGATGGGCCGGTCGATCAGGCGCGAGGTCAGCGTTTCCTTCTCCGATGGCCTGCCCTCGCGCTTGAAGAACCCGCCCGGGATCTTTCCGGCGGCATAGGTCTTTTCCACGTAGTCGACCGTGAGCGGGAAGAAGTCCTGGCCGGGCTTGGGCTCCCGCCTTCCGACCACCGTGCACAGGACCACGGTGTCGTCCATGGTGACGAGTACGGCACCGTCGGCCTGCCGTGCGATCTCGCCCGTTTCCAGCGTAACCTGGTGTGCGCCGTAGGTGAAAGACTTCTTGATGGGTGTCAGGGACATGGTTTTTCCGAATGGTTTTGCAGGAACAGCCTGTCCCCTTCTGCGTTCAGGGGAAGGGGATCCAGGCTAAGACGCCCACCGGCGGTGCTTGGTGGGCGTTGGCGGGTAACGCTATTTGCGCAGGCCAAGCTTGTCGATGAGTTGCCGATACTTGTCGGTGTTCTTGCGCTTCAGGTAGTCGAGCAGCTTGCGTCGCTGGCTGACCATTTTCAGCAGGCCGCGTCGCGAATGGTGGTCCTTGACGTTGACCTTGAAGTGATCGGTCAGGCCATTGATGCGGGCCGTGAGCAGAGCCACCTGTACTTCCGGCGAACCGGTGTCGCCTTGGGCGCGCTGATGTTCCGTGATGATATGCGCCTTCTGCGCAACCGTGACTGACATTCGAATTCACTCCGTCGGAAAACGCGATATTTTACGGGAAAATCACCATTCCCCACAAGGGCATGCTGCGAATCGGGGAGCTTGCCGGCGTCAGGCGCTCGACACGAGCCGCTTCGGGTGCAGGCTGCCGGGGGGCCCGGCGAGGCCCACCCCCAGGAAACGGCCGTCCGCCGCGTAGACCCGCACCCGTCCCTCGGCCGCAAGCGGCGCCGGAACCGCCTGTCCCTGCCGGAACGCCGCCTCCTGGGGCGCCGCTAGGGCAAGCTCCGGAAGGTCCCGGACCAGCGCATCGACGGGAAGCAGCAGGCCGGAGCGCTCGGCCTCGGGCAAGGCTTCGATAGCCTCGAACCGGTGTGCCTGCTCCAGCCGGAACCTGCCGATCGCGGTGCGTACGAGCTTGCACAGGTGCGCCCCGCAGCCGAGCGCCTCGCCGATATCCTGCGCGAGCGTTCGAATGTAGGTTCCCTTGCTGCAATCCACCGACAGGGTGGCGTCGGCGCCTTCGAACCGGTCGAGCACCAGTGCGGTCACCGCCACTGTGCGGGCCTCTCGCTCCACCTCGATGCCCTTGCGCGCGTACTCGTAGAGCGGTCGGCCCTCGCGCTTCAACGCGGAGTACATGGGAGGCACCTGCCGGATTTCGCCGCGGAAGCGCTCGAGCACGGCGGACAGTTGCTCCCGCGTCACCGATACGGGCCTGCGTTCGAGCACCTCGCCTTCGGCATCCCCGGTCGCAGTGCGTTCGCCGAGCCTGAGCGTCGCGACGTAGCTCTTACCCGCTTCCAGCAGTTCCCCCGAGAACTTCGTCGCCTCGCCGAAGCAAAGGGCGAGCAGGCCGCTCGCCATGGGATCGAGGGTTCCCGTATGCCCGGCGCGCTCGGCCGCAAACAGCCGCCGGGCGTGCTGCAGGGCGGCGTTGGAGCCGATGCCGGGAGGCTTGTCGAGGAGCAGCACGCCGTCGATGCGGCGCGCGTGCCGGTGTCTTGAAGACATGAGGAGGGATCTTTGAGGGGACGCGATTGTAGCTTAAGATCGCACCACCCGAAAAACCGGATGCGCAATGGATACCGCCTGGACTCCCGTCATCATCGGCGTCGCCCCCAACGGCGCCTACAAGACCAAGAAAGACCACCCGCGGCTGCCGATGACCGCGAAGGAACTCGCCGAGACCGCCGCCGCCTGCAGCGACGCGGGCGCCGCGATGATCCACCTCCACGTACGCGACCACGACGGCGTGCATCTGCTCGACGAGCACGCGTACCGAACCGCGACCGCTGCGGTCACCGCGGCCGTGGGCAAGGCCATGGTGGTCCAGATCACCAGCGAGGCGGGCGGCCGTTACCGGCGCCACGAGCAGATGGCGGTGGTCCGTGCGGTGGTGCCCGAGGCGGTGTCGCTCGCGCTGAGGGAGATCGTGCCCGACGCGG